>Ga0208544_10000208_pt1 | contig 48589 bp, 42 predicted proteins | sample DEB08_DNA_9_FD_184526 | JGI IMG/M metagenome (GOLD analysis project Ga0208544, IMG submission 184526) | Aqueous microbial communities from the Delaware River and Bay under freshwater to marine salinity gradient to study organic matter... | ecosystem: Environmental > Aquatic > Marine > Coastal ... | reverse complement strand
CTACGGGTAGAAACGGTGGCTTTGTCGCTGCCTCGCTGACACACGGTTTTAGTAACGGCCTTGCACGCTGGCCAGATGAAATGCCGGAACTACTTCGATTGGGATCACAAAATTTGACTGAGATCGATGCCCGAATAAGTCAATTGAAGATCGAGTGCGATTGGCTTGTCTCCGGTGAGATTGATGTGGCAACACAGGATTATCAAGCACGAGAGTTGCAAGAGGTCCATGATGCAATGAATGATTTGGGGGTTAGTTCTCAATACTTAACGTCAGATCAGATTCGATCAAGAATCAACTCTCCGATTTACCAGGGAGCACTTTTCGACCCCGAAGTTGCGGTGGTGGATCCGGCTCGGTTGGCCTGGGGGTTGGCCCGGGAACTTGAGCGTTTGGGCGTAGAAATTTTCGAGGACTCAGAAGTTGATCAATTGCAAGATTCGGGAAATTCCGTTCTTGTAAAGGTGCGTGGTCATGACGTCACAGGTCGCTTGGTTGTTTTGGCAACGAATGCCTATCCACCATTACTGAAAAGACTCAAACACTTAATAGTGCCGGTTTACGACTACGTCTTGGTAACCGAACCACTCAGCACCGAGCAGCGGGCATCAATTGGCTGGTTGAATCGCGAGGGTGTGGGTGACAGCGGCAATCAATTTCATTACTACCGAGTCACCGAAGACGGTCGCATACTATTTGGAGGATATGACGCGCTTTATCACGGCAAAGCCGGCGTTAAGCCCGAGTTCGATACAGATTTTGACTCATTCGCACGGTTAGCCGATCATTTTGTGCAGACATTCCCACAACTGGCCGATGTAAATTTCTCTCACGGCTGGGGAGGTGCGATCGACACCTGTTCACGATTTAGTGCCTTCTGGGGAAAAGCCCATGGGGGCAAAACTGTGTACGTCGCGGGATTTACCGGGCTAGGGGTGGGGGCTTCGCGTTTTGCCGCGCTGACGTCACTGGATCTCCTTCAGGGGCGAGAAACCGCACGAACAAAACTCCGAATGGTCAAGACAAAGCCACTGCCATTTCCGCCGGAACCATTTCGCAGTTGGGTAATTTCGTGGACCACCAAATCTTTGCAGAGGGCAGACCGAGAAAAGGGGAAGCGTAATCTGTGGTTACGTTTACTTGATTCACTCGGCCTTGGCTTCGATTCTTAAGAGTAGGGTGAGTTTATGACGAGATACGGAAGTCAATTTGGTCCCAACTACACCTTCTTGGGTGTGCCTGAGTGCGATCTTGATGAGCTCACGAGTTTTGCCGACGCCGATGTTGTCATAGTTGGTGCACCATTCGACGGTGGGACGTCATATCGGGCGGGTGCGCGTTTTGGTCCGCAGGCGCTGCGGGCGGCCTGTTATTTGGAACATGACGGCAGCAGGCCATCACTTGCAATGAGGGTTGATGGTTTGACGGACTTGAAGGTTGTCGATGCAGGCGATGTCGAGTTGTACAGCGGGGATGCGGCCCGTTCATGTGTCGACCTTGAAGTCGAAATCGAGAAAATTGCGCGGACCGGGGCTATCCCGATTGTGCTTGGCGGTGACCACACGATTACTTGGCCTGATGCAACAGGTGTGGCTCGGGCTCATGGTTGGGGAAGAATTGGAGTGATTCATTTTGATGCACATGCTGACACCGGTGATATTACTTTTGGTTCGTTAATTGGACACGGTCAACCAATGCGCAGACTGATTGAATCAGGGGCGGTTCGTGGAGATAGGTTCCTGCAAATTGGATTGCGAGGTTATTGGCCCGAACCGGCAACACTCGGTTGGATGGCTGAGCAAGGAATGCGCTCCTACGAGATGACGGAAATCGTTACTCGTGGACTCAATGAATGTCTGACACAGGCGTTTGAGATCGCAATGGCTGATTGTGATGGGATTTTTCTCAGTGTTGACATTGATGTGTGTGACCCAGGGCATGCACCAGGGACCGGCACTCCTGAGCCCGGCGGTCTCAGCGCGCGAGAATTACTCGACGCGGTTCGCAGGATTTGCTACGAACTTCCAGTTGTTGGCATGGATATTGTTGAAGTATCCCCACCATTTGACCATGCCGACATCACGGCACTTCTGGGTAATCGTGTGGTTCTGGAGGCCCTCAGTGCAATTGCTCGGCGCCGCAAGGATCAACGGGATGGAACAACGTGGGATCCTGCCCAGCCGTTGTTAGATGGTCGGATTCCAGGGGAGTAACTGAAGATTTCCGGTTAGGCCGTTGCTTCGAATGCTGCCTCAAGAATTCCTAGGGCCTCTTCTAAAAGTGGAATTGGAATCGTTAATGGGGGTAGGAATCTAAATACGTTGCCGTAAGTTCCGGCAGTGAGTGTGACCACACCGTGCTGGTGACAGTACTTGTTGAGTGCGGCGGTTCTGGCTGCATCGGGTTCCAGCGTGCCGGGCTTAACGAGTTCAATCGCGATCATGGCCCCTCGACCGCGAATATCTCCAATAGTTGGATGGTTTATTTGCATGTCGGCAAGTCGTGGCAACATGATTGCTTCAATATCCCTAGCGATTTGACAGGCATCATGTTCTTGCATCCACGCCATTGACCCAAGTGCTGCGGCGCAGGCAACTGGATTTCCGCCATAGGTACCACCCAATCCGCCAGCATGTACCGAGTCCATGATCTCCGCGCGGCCAGTAACTGCGGCAAGCGGCATGCCGCCGGCAATTCCCTTGGCAGTGGTGATCAGGTCCGGCACAACGCCTTCGAATTCACTAGCAAACCAATCACCGGTGCGAGCGAATCCAGATTGGATCTCGTCGGCAACGAAAACAATTCCATTTGCCTGCGCGTAATCAGCCACGGCCTTGAAGTAACCAGGAGCGGGGACGATAAAACCACCCTCACCCAAAATTGGCTCGATCACGATTGCCGCAATATTTGTGGCACCAATTTCTTTCTCCATGCGAGAGATAGCCCATGCGGCAACTTCTGCGCCACCATGCGGACCATCGTGGAATGGGTAGGAGACGGGGACTCGATAAATTTCTGGAGCGAATGGGCCAAAAGAGTGTTTATAGGGCATGTTCTTGGCCGTCATCCCCATTGTGAGGTTGGTACGTCCGTGGTACCCATGTTCAACAACAACAACAGCCTGACGCTCAGTGAATGCACGTGCGATTTTTACGGCATTTTCAACGGCTTCGGCGCCCGAGTTAAAAAGTGCACTGCGCTTCTCGTGATCCCCGGGGGTGAGTCGGTTGAGTACTTCACATACTTCGACGTATCCTTCATAGGGAGTGACCATGAAGCAGGTATGCGTGAAGTTCGCAACCTGTGCTGCGACTCGGCTGGCCACCTCTGGGTTTGCATTACCAACAGTGGTGACGGCTATGCCTGAGCCCATGTCGATAAGTGAGTTGCCATCCGCGTCAACAAGAATTCCGCCGCCGGCCTTGGTAATGAAAACAGGGAGGCCAATACCCACGCCGGAGGAGACAGCGTTCTCTTTGCGAACCAACAGTGCCAACGAATGAGGACCAGGCAACTCAGTGATCAAATTGCGCTCTTGAACAACTCCATTGATTACTCGTTCGGCGGCGATGGTCATTGATTTTCCTCTGATCGGTGGTTGCTATCGACACTAAACTCCCAGCATAGGGGTGAATCCGCGTCCATGACATTGATGACCTTCTAAACTGTGGTTGTGATTAAGTCCTACACAGAACCGACTCGACCCATTCGCGTCGTGATTCTAGGTAGCACGGGTTCCATTGGGGTGCAAGCCTTGGACATAATTGCACGCAATCCAGACCGTTTCACCGTCGTCGGATTGTGCGCAACAGGTGCGAATGCTCAACACTTAGCTCAAGCCGCCCTTGATTTTGACGTGGAAGTTATTGGTGTGACTCTAGGCACCTGCGCCCAGGACGTGCAGATGCATTTACTTGCAGGCGCTCAAAATCGTGGATTTTCCCAAGGGGAACGCAGGATCCCTGAACTGGTGATCGGGCCTGATGCCCCGGAGCAATTGGCGCGCATGGATGCGGACATTGTGCTCAACGCGATCGCGGGCGCTGCTGGGCTTCAAGCCACACTGGCAACCCTTTCAGTGGGTAACAAGTTGGCACTGGCGAATAAGGAGTCCCTCATTATTGGCGGGGATCTGGTGAAAAATATCGCCTTCCCAGGCCAGATTGTTCCCGTTGATTCTGAACACTCGGCGATCGCGCAATGTTTGCTCGCGGGGAAAAGATCCGAAGTTCGAAAACTGATTATCACCGCCAGTGGTGGCCCATTTCGCGGGAAAAGTGCCTTGGAGTTGGAAGAGGTAAGTATTGCCGATTCACTTGCACACCCCACTTGGAAGATGGGTCCCCTGGTCACCATCAACTCTGCAACTTTGGTGAATAAAGGTTTGGAAGTTATCGAGGCTCACCTACTGTTTGACATCGCCTTTAACAACATTGAAGTCACAGTTCACCCGCAATCAGTGGTCCATTCCATGGTGGAGTTTGTCGACGGCTCAACGATTGCCCAAGCAAGTCCACCGGACATGCGAATTCCCATCGCGTGGGGTTTGTCTGCGGGCCGAGATCTGTTTCGGGTGGCCGATGTAGCGCCCGCATGCGATTGGAAGAGTGCCGCAACCTGGGAGTTTATGCCACTCGACGAACTGGTTTTCCCGGCAGTCGGACTCGCCAGAGCAGCAGGGGAAGCAGGTGGCACAGCACCGGCCGTCTTTAACGCCGCAAACGAAAGTGCCGTTGCCGCATTCTTAGCAGGTGAGATTTCATTCACGTCAATTGTCGTCCACATTGAACGGATCCTTCAGTCACATTTAGCGGGTTCAAGCCAAGATGGGCCGGGAAGTGCCTACGTGTCAGGGAACGTGCTTACACTGGAAGACGTCCTAGCTGCAGATAGTTGGGCGCGGGAGCAACGCCTGAATAACTGACCTTGGTCGACCGACATTGAGTGAAAGGGAGTGAGCATGCTGGAAGTAGTTGGAATTCTCCTTTTTGCGTTGCTCATTGGTCTTTCAATCGCCTTACATGAAGTTGGCCACCTTGTCCCGGCAAAGAAATTTGGGCTTCGCGTTCCGGACTACATGGTGGGTTTTGGTCCAACAATCTGGTCAAAGGTGCGCGGCGAAACACGTTATGGGATTAAAGCAATCCCATTAGGTGGTTACATCAGGATGGTGGGAATGCTCCCACCTGCGAAAGACGATCCAGAGGGTCGATCCCGCTCCATGTCGACCGGTCGGTTTGCAACATTGGTCGCTCAGGCGAGGGAAGCCTCATTTGATGAGATGCTTCCGGGTGACGAAAATCGACTGTTCTACAAGTTACCCGTCCATAAGCGGGTGATCATCATGCTTGGTGGCCCGTTTATGAACCTTGCACTTGCATTCTTTCTATTCACGATTGTCTTGGTGGGAATTGGTTTGCCGCAGCCTTCTTTGACAGTGGCCGCAGTCGTACCTTGCACACCAACGATGCTGCAACCCACGGGCGACTCACTGCCTTCGGGTGTCTGCCCGGAGGGAACCGCGGCAACTCCAGCGGCTCAGGCAGGGTTACTTGCAGGTGACGAAATAGTCTCGGTTGGCAACCAAAGAGCGACCACGTGGGAAGACGTGACTGATTGGATATTGGTTAACCCAAATGTCGAGACAACACTCGTTGTCAACCGAGGTGAAGGACAGGTTTCCCTTCCCCTTGCGGTCGCTGAAGTGACGCGCCCCGTCTACGACGAAAATGGTGCGGAAACGGGTGAAAGTCAAACCGTGGGATTCTTGGGCCTGCGCCCGACATTTGAATATGTTCGGCAATCAATAACAACTGTTCCAGGTTTCATGTGGGACATCACGGTTCGATCTGTTGAGGCCTTAATTTCGCTGCCTGTGCGACTGTACGAACTGGTGAGCGAAACGTTAATTGGTGGCCAAGAAAGGGCGTTGGATGGTCCGGTCTCAGTGGTGGGCGCGAGTCGGTTAGGCGGCGAGATTGCAAGTATGGATTCCCCGATCACCTCCAAAGTGGCCACATTCCTTGGGTTAGCCGCATCATTGAATCTTTTCCTTTTCTTATTTAATTTGATCCCCGTTCTTCCCCTTGATGGTGGACATGTCGCCGGTGCGTTATATGAAGGAATCAAGCGCAAGTGGGCACGGTTTAGGGGGAAGGCTGACCCAGGACCGGTTGATACTGCCCGACTGCTTCCGGTCGCTTACGTGGTCGCCGGTGTGCTGTTGGCCATGGGGGTCATCGTGATTTGGGCAGATTTGGTTAAGCCCATCTCGCTGGGTTAGTCCTTAGGGCCGATAATGGGGGAGTGAGCATTGATCTAGGACTTCCTGCGCCCCCACCAATGATTGTTGAACCCAGGCGCAAGACCCGGCAGTTGATCCTCAAACACCATGCGAAGCCGCTCGCTGTGGGAGGTGGCGCACCCGTCAGTGTCCAGTCAATGTGTACCACGTTGACGGCGGACGTTGACAGCACACTTCAACAAATTGCTGAGCTAACGGCTGCAGGCTGTGAGGCTGTCAGAGTCGCGGTGCCAAGCCAAGATGATGCAGATGCGCTGGCGCAAATAGCGAAAAAGTCGGGAATTCCGGTGATCGCTGATATTCATTTCCAACCGAAGTACGTTTTTGCCGCAATCGATGCTGGTTGCGCTGGCGTTCGTGTTAATCCAGGAAATATCAAAAAATTTGATGACAAGGTGGGTGAGATCGCGAAAGCCGCCTTGGATTCCAAGACTCCGATTCGCATTGGGGTAAATGCTGGATCACTCGATCCGCGACTCTTGGAGAAATATGGCAAGGCAACGCCCGAGGCCCTGGTGGAATCAGCGTTGTGGGAGGCTTCGCTGTTTGAAGAACATGGTTTCGGTGACATCAAGATTTCGGTCAAGCATCACGATCCCGTGATCATGATGAAGGCTTACATGCTTCTTTCCGAGCAATGTGACTATCCACTTCATTTGGGAGTGACAGAGGCAGGCCCAACTTTTCAAGGAACCATTAAGTCGGCCGTTGCCTTCGGCGGGCTACTTTCCCGTGGAATCGGCGACACTATTCGAGTGTCGTTATCGGCGCCACCAGTGGAAGAAATCAAAGTGGGCATTGGAATTTTGGAGTCCTTGAACCTGCGGCAACGTGGTCTGGAAATTGTTTCATGCCCTTCGTGCGGTCGTGCCCAAGTCGATGTTTACACACTCGCTGAGCAGGTCACTGCGGGCCTTGAGGGCCTCGACGTTCCGCTTCGCGTTGCCGTGATGGGATGCGTTGTTAACGGGCCAGGTGAAGCACGAGAGGCCGACCTTGGTGTGGCATCAGGCAATGGTAAGGGTCAGATTTTTGTCAAAGGGGAAGTGATTAAAACTGTCCCCGAGTCACAGATCGTGGAAACCTTGATCGAAGAAGCTATGAAACTTGCGGAATCAATGGAAACCAAAGGTGAACCTACCGTCGTTACGGCGTAGCGGACTTTCATGACAATCGTTGAACGTGAAAGAACCTTGGCCTTTCGTCCCGGGGTGGTCCGCAACGTCACCCAACGCGAATTGCCTCAGGCCCTTGCTTTGGCCAGCAGGAACCCATCGGTTAATGGTTTTGTCATCAGTCGGATAGAAGCCGCGCTGATAGACCATTGGCGACTTGGTGGAGCTCTATGGGGATTTTTTATCGGGGATCACCTTCACAGCATGCTATTTGTGGGTGCCAATATTGTCCCGGTCAATACCGATGCCTCAGCACGCAATGCCTTTGCATCTGAGCTCATCAGGGCCGGGCGAAGAAGTTCATCGATTCTTGGTGAATCGCTTCAGGTTCGTGACTTATGGCAGGGATTGGAGACCTTTTGGGGTCAGGCTCGGGCTGTCCGTGAAAACCAACCGTTCATGCACATTGATAGTGATCCGATGTGCGCCTTGGACACGAGAGTTCGAAGGGTTTTACCAAGTGAACTCGATCTGTTATTCCCTGCGTGTGTTGATATGTTCACTGAAGAGGTGGGCGTATCCCCGATCGCAAATGGTGGAGAACATCAATACAAGAGAAGGATTGCGGAAGTTATTGATTCGGGAATGGCACTGGCTGTTATCGAAGGCGGACGCGTTCTCTTCAAGACGGAGGTAGGTTTCGCGACAAATCACATAGCGCAGCTTCAAGGCGTGTGGGTCAACCCCAGTGTCCGGGGACAAGGTTTGGCAGGGCCAGCGTTGGCCGCCGCAATTGTTGAGATCCGTTCGTCATTCGCGAAGATCGTGACCCTTTATGTGAATGATTTCAATATCCCGGCTCGAAAAACGTATGAGCGACTGGGTTTCAAGCAAATGGCAACATTTGCAACCGTGTTGTTTTAGCCTCTCCGATATATCTACGTGTTTGGCCACTATTCTTCTACCGTCAAGGGCAATATCAAGTTATAGGTCTGAAACAGCTGAATAAGTGAAATTGAGGTAATTGTGATTCAACGTATGTCAACTCTTTTTGTGCGGACATTGCGCGAGGATCCGGCCGACGCCGAAGTCCCCAGTCACAAACTCCTGGTTCGTGCCGGTTATATTCGAAGGCTTGCGCCCGGTATTTTTTCATGGCTGCCACTGGGTTATCAGGTTTTTCGCAACGTTGAAGAAATCATCCGCCAGGAAATGAATCAGGCGGGCTTCCAAGAAGTGCATTTTCCTGCACTGCTTCCTCGCGAGCCCTATGAAATATCGGGACGCTGGACCGAATACGGCGATAATCTTTTCCGATTGAAGGACCGGAAAGATAATGACTTTCTCCTTGGTCCAACGCATGAGGAAGTCTTTACGCTAATGGTTAAAGGTGAATTTTCTTCATACCGTGACCTACCTCTTTCGATTTATCAGATTCAAACGAAGTATCGCGATGAAGCTAGACCCCGTGCCGGAATCCTTCGCGGTCGAGAGTTTGTTATGAAAGATTCCTATTCATTTGATGTCGATGACGCAGGTTTGGATGTCTCATACAAGAAACATCGTGATGCTTACATCTCCACTTTTGATCGGCTCAAGTTGGATTATGTGATTGTCACCGCTATGGCAGGGGCCATGGGAGGTTCGCGCAGTGAAGAGTTTCTTGCGAACAATGCATTCGGTGAGGACACCTATGTGCGATGTGATTGTGGCTTCGCAGCCAATGTGGAAGCATTTCATGTTGCACAATCGGCCTTTGATCTCGCCTCAGATGCTCATCACGATGCACCGATAGCCCATGCAGAGCAGACTCCCAACACACCAACCATTGATTCACTTGTGAGTTTGTCCAATGAGCGAAAAGATTTAGTTAGGTCTGATCGTGCGTGGACCGATGCAGACACGTTGAAGAATATTTTGATGATTGTGACAAACGCTGATGAAAGTGAAACGCCGCTGGCGATTGGCTTGCCAGGAAATCGAGAGATTGAGATCCGCAGACTTGAGGCTGCCTTGTACCCAAGAGTCGCCCGCCCTTTTGAGGAGGCAGATTTTGAGAAGCACCCTTCACTCGTAAAGGGATATATAGGTCCAGGTGTTTTGGGAGAAAATTCTGACAGTGGTATCGAATTCTTGACCGACCCGAGAGTGGTGCGTGGAACCCGTTGGATCACAGGCGCGAATGAAAAAGGCAAACATGTTTATGACCTTGTCTTTGGGCGTGACTTTAATTCCGACGGAGTCATTGACGTAGCTGAGGTATTCGACGGAGATCCATGCCCTGCATGCGGTGGAAGTGTGAGCCTGGCTCGCGGCATCGAGATAGGGCATATTTTTCAACTAGGCCGAAAATACGCTGAAGCTCTCGGTTTGAAGGTCCTCGATGAAAATGGTGAACTCGTTACAGTGACCATGGGTTCCTATGGGATTGGTGTTTCACGTGCCGTTGCTGTCATTGCCGAGTCGCACCATGATGAAAAGGGTTTGGTTTGGCCGCGTGAAGTAGCTCCGGCAGACATCTACCTGATTGCAGCGGGCAAGTCCGAGGAAGTTAGCGCCAAAGCCGAAGAGCTTGCAGCGGTCTGGGATTCCATGGGGCTCCGTGTAATTTTTGACGACCGGGTGGGTGTTTCCCCTGGGGTGAAATTTAATGACTCCGAATTAATTGGTGTGCCAACAATCGTCGTTGTTGGGAAAGGCTTGGAAAACGGTGTGATTGAATTGAAGGATCGCGCGACCGGTGAGCGAGTTGACATTGCAATCCAAGATGCAATTGCAACAGTGCACCAAATATGCACGACCTAACTCTATGGACGTTCCTGCTCTTGGCTATCGCTGCAGGAGCGGCTGGCTGGGTTGATGCAGTAAGTGGCGGCGGAGGCCTCCTGCAACTACCGGCACTTTTTATAGCGCTCCCAGCAGGCAGCGAAGTCAACGCTCTGGCCACTAATAAATTCTCTAGTTTTTTTGGGACCGGTACCGCGGCGCGAACATACGTGAAACATCTGAATCCTGACTGGAAAACTGCACTGCCGATGGCAGGTGTTGCATTTGTATTTTCTGCACTGGGAGCGGCTACGACCCATGTGATTCCGACTGAATACTTTGGCGTCGGAATCCTGATCGCGCTTGTCCTGGTTTGGGTGTGGACGCTTGTTAACCCACTTATGGGCGCTACGAGCAACATGCGTTGGGGTGGATCGAGACGACATTATCTTGCGGCAATTGGCGTGGGGTCAGTCATCGGTTTCTATGACGGAATTTTCGGCCCGGGAACAGGGTCGTTTCTTCTCATCGCACTCGTTAGTTTGTTGGGGTATTCATTCCTTTCAGCCTCTTCGACGGCGAAAATCGTGAACCTCGGAACAAATGCGGCCGCGCTGATTGTCTTTGGATTCACCGGCTCGATTTTATGGACTCTGGGTATCGTCATGGCGGTCTGCAACATCGGGGGTGCCTATTTTGGGGCGCGGACCGCCATTCGGAGGGGTAGCCCATTTGTGCGCTCTGTCTTTCTGGGAATTACGGCAATTCTCATTGTCCGATTAGCGTGGGATCTTTGGCCCTAGCTCTAGATGTAGACTACGAGGCACAACTGACCAACCACAATTGGAAATCGCGGTGAGAACTATGGGAATACCACTTGGGCGCGCACGCGGTACCGCGGAATCTGTGTGCACCACCATGGGTGTCGACCTTGAGGATTTTTCAATAAAGCAGGCCGGTAGACGCGAAGTTGTAACGGTCATAGTTGACAAAGACGGTGGTATCGACCTCGATGAAATTGCGCGGATCAGTTTTGCCATCTCGGAGGAACTCGACGCCATCGAAGAGCTTGAAGAGCACCCCTTTGTTTTGGAGGTCTCCTCACCGGGTACCGATCGTCCTTTGACCGAGATTCGCCATTGGCGTCGGGCGATTAGTCGACTAGTGAATGTGTCTTTCGCAGAGGATCGGGATGATCTGTTGATCCGTGTTCACGAGGTTGAGGGTGATCAAGTAAAGGGCACCGATGCAAAAGAAAATGCTGTGTCGTTCAAAGTCCCCGAAGTGGACAAGGCAGTTATCCAAATTGAATTCAACCGTGAGGAGTAGACGTGGATATTGATATCAGCGCACTTAAGGCGCTTGTAAGGGAACGCAATATGTCCTTGGAGCTTTTGGTCGACTCCATTGAAGCTGCCCTTCTCGTCGCTTATCACCGCACCGATGGTTCATGTGAAAAGGCTCGAGTTGAGCTTGACCGAAAAAGTGGCCACGTGACGGTGTGGGCTCAAGAAGCTCTGACAACTCCTGAGGCAATTGCTGCTGGAGAAATTGCGAGTTTCAGTCCCGAATTTGATGACACTCCCGACGGTTTCGGTCGAATTGCAGCAAGCACCGCTCGCCAAGTCCTACTGGGTCGGCTCCGTGAAGCTGAAGGTGAAGCGACACTAGTTGAATTCACTGGCCGCGAAGGGGACTTGGTTTCCGGGGTCATTCAGCAGAACACGAACCCGCGCATGGTCCGAGTTGATATTGGAAAAATTGAAGCGAATCTTCCACCGGAAGAACAGGCAACCGGCGAAAGCTATCCGCACGGTGCTCGAATCAAATGTTTGGTCACCGGTGTTCGGAAAGGATTCAAAGGTCCGGTTGTCACGGTTTCACGCAGTCACCCTGATCTTGTCCGTAAACTATTCGCATTGGAAGTCCCCGAGATTGCCGATGGAACGGTGGAGATAACTGCAATAGCTCGAGAAGCGGGTCACCGTTCTAAAATTGCCGTTCGTTCACACAAACCTGAAGTGAACCCGAAAGGCTCCTGTATCGGTCCACAGGGCCAGCGAGTTCGTCAAATCATGAGTGAGTTGGGCGGAGAAAAAATTGACATCGTTGATCACAGCGACGACCCGGCCGAGATGATTGCTCAAGCACTTTCTCCGGCGAGGGTTACCTCGGTTACCGTGATCGACGCTGATCTCAAAAGCGCCCGAGTACTGGTGCCCGAATACCAACTTTCGCTGGCAATTGGGCGTGAAGGCCAGAATGCTCGGTTGGCTGCTCGATTGACGGGATGGCGCATTGATATTCGGAGCGACTCCGCTCCATCCCAGGAGCCATCCCAGGAGCCATCCCAGGAGTCGACTAGGGAAACTCCTTCCACACCAGAAGCGTAAGTAGGTCTGGAATTGATCCAAGAGCCCCAACGCACCTGTATCGGTTGCCGCCAGACAGCGACGAAAAATGAATTGATCAGGCTGGTGTGGCAAGAGGATTTAAGTGCGGTCACGGTTGATTCGCACAAGTGCCTTGAGGGTCGCGGTGCTTATCTTCATCTGAGACTTCAATGCCTTGAAAAGGGGCAACGGCGGGTCCGCGGGGCGCTGCGGATCCCTGGCACGGTAGATTGGACCTCTGTTAGTGAACCATGGGTGAGTTTGCGCGCGCTGGTGCAGTCGAAATAAGGCGAATCCAAGTGCGTACGTCGACGGCAATCGTCTCTCACATCATGGTTTGTGATCAAGATAAGTCCCATCAAGACATAAGAGGTTGACCGTGAACAAAATGATGAGCGCTTCTCAATGAAGGCCTTCGCATGAGCGTGTCCGCATGAAAATGCTAAGCGCCCAGTAACGGTCCGGTAAGTAAAGCCCGGGCCAAGACAGGAGAGTTGTGTCAAAAGTCCGGGTATATGAACTCGCTAAAGAATTGGGAATGGACAGCAAGACTGTCCTTGCCAAACTCCAAGACATGGGCGAGTTTGTTCGTTCTGCCTCTTCGACAATTGAGGCCCCAGTAGCACGAAGGCTCAAGGAAGCGCTCCCTGCCGTCCCTGAGGGTGAGCAGAAGCCCGCCAAGAAGGTGGCCAAAAAGGCCGTCAAGAAGGCCGCAGCACCCGAGCAAGTAGGGGAATCCTCTGAAACGGCTGAAGCATTGGCCATGAAAGCTGTTCCATCACCAGCCGCAGTGGCTTCAGATGCCTCGACAAGACCACCGGTGTCAGAGACAGCAGATGCTTCCACAACCTCCACCGACGAGGCACCCTCAGCGACGCCAATGTCAACACCGAGTCCGAAGCCAGCAGGACCCCGACCAGGAAATAATCCATTCGGCGGAAGTACCGGTATGCCCAAGCCATCGCCTCGTCCTGGCAATAATCCGTTTGGTTCACCGGTTACCGATCGCCCAACTGCCCCTCGCCCCGGTGGTGTTGCAGGTGCACCTCGTCCCAATCCAGGCATGATGCCCGCCGCCCGTGCCCCTCAGCGTCCTAGTGGTCCCGGACGACCTAGCGGTCCCGGCGGCGCAGGTAGGCCTAGTGGTCCTGGCGGCGCAGGTAGGCCTAGTGGTCCCGGCGGCTTCACGAACCGTCCTGCACGACCTGGTGGTGCTGGTGGACCCGGTGGAGCTGGAGGTCCGGGTGGACCCGGTGGTCCAGGGGGCCCTGGCGGTCCTGGCGGAGGTCGCCCAGGCGGAGGTCGCCCAGGCGCACGCGGAACAACGGCCGGTGCGTTTGGAAGGCCAGGTGGTCGTCCTTCACGTGGCCGCAAATCCAAGAGAGCCAAGCGTCAAGAGTTTGACAATATGGAAGCACCCTCGATGGGCGGTGTGCGCCTACCGCGAGGAAATGGCGACAGTGTCCGACTTCCGCGTGGCGCAAGCCTGACTGACTTCGCTGAAAAGATTGATGCGTCCTCGGCAGATTTGGTGAAGGTTCTCATTGGCCTGGGCGAGATGGTTACGGCAACCCAGTCGATTGACGACGACACGTTGCGCTTGTTGGGTACCGAACTCAATTTTGTGATTCAAATTGTGTCACCTGAAGACGAAGACCGAGAACTCTTGGAAACATTTGACCTCGAATTCGGTGAGGACGAGGGTGAAAATACGGATCTTGAGGCGCGCCCACCCGTCGTAACGGTCATGGGTCACGTTGATCACGGTAAAACTCGGCTCCTTGATGCAATCCGAAAGACAAACGTCCTTTCAGGTGAAGCCGGTGGGATTACCCAGCACATTGGTGCCTATCAGGTAATCGCACAGTCGCCCGCAGGCGAGCGTCCCATTACATTTATTGATACTCCAGGCCATGAGGCATTTACGGCCATGCGTGCTCGTGGCGCCGAAGTCACCGACATCGCAATATTGGTTGTAGCGGCTGACGACGGTGTCAAACCGCAAACCATTGAGGCTCTTAACCATGCCCAAGCGGCGGGTGTGCCGATTGTCGTTGCGGTGAACAAAATAGATAAAGAGGGTTCGGATCCAACCAAGGTGCGTAGCCAACTCACCGAGTACGGATTGGTTGCCGAAGATTTTGGTGGCGACACGATGTTTGTCGATGTCTCCGCTAAAAATAATCTGGGAATCGATGAACTTTTGGAAGCCGTGCTGCTTACAGCTGATGCAGCGTTGGACCTTCGAGCAAATCCACATCAGGATGCCCAAGGCGTGGCGATCGAAGCCCATTTGGACCGCGGTCGCGGGCCTGTTGCAACAGTGTTGGTTCAGCGCGGAACTTTGCGCCCCGGCGACTCAATTGTTGCAGGAGATGCCTATGGTCGTGTTCGAGCCATGCTCGACGATAAAGGCAATACGGTTGACATCGCAGGCCCTTCAGCACCGGTTCAGGTGCTCGGCTTGACATCGGTGCCAGGGGCAGGAGACAGCTTCTTGGTAGTCAGTGAGGATCGGATTGCCCGTCAAATTGCCCAAACTCGTCAGGCGCGCGAGCGAAATGCAATGCTCGCGAAGAACCGAGTTAAGCGTTCTCTGGAAGACTTCTTGGAGTCAATTGAGCGTGGGGAAGTCTCAGAACTGACTTTGATCCTCAAAGGTGACGTCTCTGGTTCAGTTGAAGCTCTCGAGGACGCACTGCTCAAGATTGATGTCGGCAATGAAGTCTCTCTCCGCGTGATACACCGCGGTGTGGGCGCTATCACAAAGAATGACGTGACTTTGGCGAGTGCATCAAAGGCAATCATCATCGGATTCAATGTTCGACCAGAAGGCAAGGTTGCTGAGTTTGCAGCCCATGAAGGTGTTGATGTTCGTTTCTACAGCATCATCTACCAGGCAATCGATGAAATTGAGTCGGCGCTTAAGGGCATGCTTAAGCCTGAGTTCGAAGAAGCGCAACTGGGTACGGCAGAAGTTCGCGACGTCTTCAAGTCATCTAAATTCGGAACTGTTGCGGGTTGTTTGGTTCGCAGCGGCATTGTGCGCCGCAACAGTAAAGCAAGGTTGTTGCGTGACGGTGTTGTGGTCGCAGACAATCTGTCCATTGCGACACTTCGGCGATTCAAGGACGATGCAACCGAGGTCCGTGAAGGATTCGAATGCGGAATTAATCTCGGTTCCTATCAGGATGTCAAGGTCGATGACGTAATCGAAACATTCGAAATGCGCGAGAAACCACGCAAGTAGTCCAAGGAGAATCACCATGGGAAGTGAAGCGCGAGCACGAAAATTGGCAGATCGAATCAAGGTTATTGTTGCGCAAACTCTAGACATGCGAATCAAAGATCCTCGATTGGGTTTCATCACGATCACTGATGTTCGTCTTACCGCAGACTTGCGCGATGCCAGCATCTTTTACACGGTGCTTGGTACCGAGGAGGAGCGAGTCTCAACTGCTGCTGCTTTGGCGTCGAGCAAGGGCATGTTGCGCACTGAGGTAGGCAAAGGAACCGGCGTTAAATTCACGCCCACCTTGGAATTCATCCTTGATGCGATCCCAGAAAATGCGGCGCACGTTGAGCAGTTGCTCAGGGATGCAGCGGAGGCCGATGCCAGGGTGCATGCCCAGGCGAAAGATGCAAAATATGCTGGTGACGTTAATCCATATCGTGAATCTGAAGGCGCTTAGTGACTCATGGCAACGAGTGCCGAAGGGATTAAGGCGCCGGCTGGCTTTCTGTTAGTTGACAAGCCAGCAGGTATGACATCACATGATGTTGTGGCTCGAGCGCGGCGAATTTTTGGGACCCGCAAAATTGGTCATGCAGGAACGTTGGATCCAATGGCTACGGGTGTCTTGGTGTTGGGAGTAAACGCGGGGACCCGATTGCTCGGACATTTAAGCCTCGCGGATAAGAGTTACGTTGGGACAATCCGACTGGGTGCGGCAAGCTCGACCGATGACCGGGAGGGTGAACTGGGTCTGGTGAGCGATTCGAGTTACGTGAGTCCTGAGGCGATCGAAGAGGTGCTTGTATCGCTTCGCGGTGAAATTATGCAACGTCCGAGTTCGGTAAGCGCCATCAAAGTAAACGGTCAACGCGCCTACGCTCGGGTGCGTGATGGTCAATTAGTGGAACTTCCGGAAAGAAAAGTATCGGTATATGAACTCGATGTGGTCGGCATTACGTCGGCTGGCGAATTCATGGACATTGATATTTGCACGAAGGTCTCCTCGGGAACCTATATTCGCGCCATTGCCCGTGACTTGGGGGAGTCTCTGGGAGTGGGTGGACACCTAACGTCGTTGCGCAGGACAGCAATTGGCCCATTTAACGAAGCAACCTGCCATAACTTGGAAGGCTTGGAGGCCCTAAGTAACCCTTGGGTTGATGTCCTGCCTCTTGCCGAGATTGCTGAGATGATTTGGCAGGTCTTCACGCTGACCGCTGAAGAATCCATGGCCGTGCGAATGGGGCAACGGATCTCGTGGCCGGAAGCATTCTCCCAACCAGTAATCGCCTTGATTGACTCGGAAGGTGAGCTCGCGGCCCTTAGTGAAAGGCGTGATTCATCGTGCTCGTATATCGCGGTCTTTCCCGGCGGAGTGCGATCACCAAGTAATCTACGCTCGTGAGGTCATCTGGGTCATTGGTCTGCATCGGGATCTTTGACGGCGTTCACCGAGGTCATCAGGCGCTAATTTCGACGGCGAAGGATTTCGCCCATGAATCCGGGCTCGGGCTGACCATTTGCACATTTGACCCACATCCGAATCTGGTCGTAAGACCCGAGCAAGCTCCCAAACTGATCGGAGACATTGAACAGCGAAAGCAATTACTATTCCAAAATGGCGTTAATCATGTTGAGGTCGTCGCCTTCACTCCAGAATTCGCTAGTCTCACGCCACGGGAGTTTGCCCAGGATTACCTCAAAGACCGGCTAAATGCCCAGACGGTCGTTGTTGGTAAAAACTTTACTTACGGGCGACAGATTAGTGGTGACGTGAAGACGCTCGCAGAAGATGGAAACCAGCTAGGTTTCACGGTCAAGGTATTTGATTTAGTTCAAGCTAATGGCACGATTTCCTCAACGAGGATTCGCGAGCTTCTCCTATTGGGTCAGGTAGCAGAAGCTGCAGTGCTGCTGGGACGAAATTTTATTCTGAGTGGACTGGTTGTTAAGGGTGACCAACGTGGTCGCGAATTGGGCTATCCAACGGCGAATCTGGAATGGGATGGGTGCCTCATTGTTCCCGCGGACGGTGTTTATGCCGGTTACGTCAACGTAGAAGGGGACCGACTACCAGCAGCTATTTCAGTGGGAACAAACCCACAATTTGCAGGAAACACCCAGCGGGTCGAAGCATATGTCTTGAATCGAAACGATCTTGAACTCTACGGGGCGCAAATCGGAGTGGAATTTGTAGATTTAATTCGTCCTCAGGAAGTTTTTGCCAGTTTGGACGAGTATTTAACTCAAATCGCCATCGACGTGGCCGATATTACGCGGATTCTGAGTTTATAGCCGAAGTGTGGGGAATCTTGGTTCACTGCTAGGATCATGGCCCAGACGGTTTGGAGGCGGGCGCTTCCAGATTCGTGTCCATGAAATCAATGCCCATGGCGACCATCTCTAGTGGTTCACATGGCGCGCCCGAGAGGAATAAATGTCACTCGACACTGAAGTGAAGCAAGAAATCATCGCTAAATACGGCACCAAGCCCGGAGATACCGGTTCACCCGAGGTCCAGATTGCGATGCTTAGCCGTCGGATCGAGGATCTGACCGGCCACCTTAAGACCCATAAGCACGACCATCACAGCCGCCGTGGTCTTTTGATCATGGTTGGTCAGCGTCGTCGGCTTCTCAATTACCTCACAAAAACTGATATCAACCGGTATCGCTCAATCATTGAGCGGCTCGGTCTACGTCGATAACTGCGCATGTGGCGGCATTAATAATGCCGCCACATTACGTTATGCAGCTATGGCAATTTAAATAAATAACGAAACCAATTAGACACTTTAAGTGCACCGCGGATGTCGGTCCTCGGTAGTGGTTTTCGGGTGAATGACCCCGCAAATCTCGATCGAAGACCGCCGAACATGGCGGCAGTGCAGAAGTGTCTCAACCAATGTAAGGAGACACCCCAATGCAGTCAAATATTGCATCTGTAAGTGCCGTGATTGATAACGGCTCTTTTGGTACGAGAACAATTCGATTTGAGACTGGGCGCTTCGCTCGGCAAGCCGCAGGATCCGTCTGCGCATATCTCGATGAAGATACAATGCTGCTCAGCGCGACAACAGCAGGCAAGCAGCCAAAGGATCAATTCGATTTCTTTCCACTTACCGTTGACGTTGAAGAACGTATGTACTCGGTGGGCCGGATCCCGGGTTCATTCTTTCGTCGTGAGGGTCGCCCCAGTGAAGATGCGATTCTGACCTGTCGCTTGATTGACCGACCACTTCGCCCAACATTCAAAAAGGGTTTGCGTAATGAAGTGCAGGTCGTTGTTACGGTCATGTCCCTCAATCCAAAGGATCTCTACGACGTACTCGCAATCAATGCGGCTTCGGCCTCAACCCAGCTCAGTGGGTTGCCTTTCAGTGGACCAATTGGCGGTGTCCGCGTCGCATTAATCAGCGGTCAATGGGTGGCATTTCCTACTCATGAACAACTTGGAGAAGCAGTCTTCGACATGGTTGTTGCTGGTCGTATTGCAGGTGATGACGTCGCAATCATGATGGTAGAAGCTGAGGCGACAGAACGAACTATTGAACTTGTTGCAGGAGGAGCGACCGCTCCAACCGAGGAAGTTGTCGCAGAAGGTCTTGATGCCTCGAAGAAGTTCATCAAGGCACTGTGTGAGGCGCAAAGCGAACTAGCGAAGACCGCCGCTAAGCCAATCGCGGATTTCCCAGTCTTCTTGGAATACCAAGATGATGCCTATGCAGCCGTTGAGGAAATTGCTGGCACGTCAGTTTCACAGGCTCTTGAGATTCTTTCCAAGGCCGAGCGCGAGGATCGCCTTGATGAAATCAAAGCCGATGTAAAGGCAGCTTTGAGCTCACAATTTGAGGGACGCGAAAAGGAACTCAGCGCAGCATTGCGCTCGGTCACCAAGAACTCGGTGCGCCAACGCGTCTTGACGGACGGTGTCCGCATCGACGGCCGTGGACTGGCTGACATCCGGACGCTTTCTGCCGAAGTCGATGTAATTCCTCGGGTTCATGGATCCGCACTGTTCGAACGTGGCGAGACCCAGATTCTCGGAATCACCACACTGAACATGCTTCGCATGGAACAGCAACTCGACACTCTTAATCCAGACAGTCGCAAGCGTTACATGCACAATTACAACTTCCCGCCATATTCAACGGGTGAGACGGGCAGAGTTGGTTCGCCCAAACGTCGGGAAATTGGCCACGGTGCACTCGCTGAGCGTGCGTTGGTTCCAGTACTCCCCACCCGCGAGGAGTTTCCTTATGCGATTCGCCAAGTGTCCGAAGCATTGGGTTCAAATGGCTCAACATCAATGGGTTCGGTTTGTGCCTCGACAATGTCTCTGCTGAATGCGGGTGTACCACTTAAGGCTCCAGTCGCTGGAATCGCAATGGGACTTATCTCGGGAATAGTGGACGGCAAGCAGAAGTATGTTGCTCTCACGGACATTCTGGGCGCTGAAGATGCTTTCGGAGACATGGACTTCAAAGTTGCCGGAACTCGGAACTTTGTAACCGCACTACAATTGGACACCAAACTTGACGGTATTCCCGCAGATGTCCTCAAGGGTGCACTGACACAGGCTCGCGATGCGCGCTTCACCATCTTGGACGTCATGAATGAAGCAATTGATGTCCCTGACGAAATGGCAGCTACTGCACCGCGTGTTATCTCGGTGACGGTTCCTGTTGACAAGATCGGTGAAGTTATTGGGCCCAAAGGCAAGATCATTAATCAGATTCAGGAAGAGACCGGTGCTGACATCACCATCGAAGATGACGGCACCATTTACATTGGCGCCGTAGACGGACCTTCGGCCGAGGCGGCTCGAAATATGATTAATCAAATCGCTAATCCAACAATGCCTGAGGTCGGTGAGCGCTACTTGGGAACGGTTGTGAAAACGGCAGCATTTGGAGCCTTCATCTCATTGGTGCCTGGCAAAGATGGACTGCTGCATATTTCTGAAATTAAGAAATTTGCCGGTAAGGGACGCATTGAGAATGTCGAAGAGGTTCTCAAGGTGGGTGACAAGATTCAGGTTGAAATCAAGGAAATTGATCCACGTGGAAAACTGTCGCTAATCGCGGTTCCTGCTGAAGGTGCTGACGCGGCGGAATAATGGCAAAAACTAAAACTCTGCTGGCGGGGTCGGATGGATCGGTAGTACGTCGATCCGTCCTGCCCAGCGGGGTTAGAGTCATTACTGAGAAGGTTCCTGGGGTGCACTCGGCCAGTATCGGTATTTGGGTTGATGCTGGCTCGCGCGATGAAAAAGGTTCTCACACGGGTGCCGCCCATTATCTCGAACACTTACTTTTCAAAGGGACCACAAAGAGGTCGGCACTTGATATCTCTGCCTCAATAGAGTCTGTGGGTGGCGACATTAACGCATTCACCAGCAAGGAACACACGTGTTACTACGTCAAGGTTTTGGCGGCTGACCTGCCACTTGCCATTGATGTTTTGTGTGATGTTGTAACCGATGCTCAACTTCGGAGCGAAGATATTGAGGCCGAACGTGGGGTTATTCTTGAAGAGATCGCTATGGTCGACGACGACCCAAGCGATTTGGTTCATGATCAATTCGCTCGAACCCTTTTTGGCGATACGGCGCTCGGTCGTCCAATCCTGGGAACTGCACAAACTATTCTGGGAATTACCCGTCGCTCGATCGTGAATTTCTATTCTAAGTTTTACCAACCAGACTCTTTGGTCATTGCGATTGCGGGCGATGTTGATCATGCTCGTGCTGTACGACTTGTAGCCAAGGCCCTTGACGGTAGCCCAAGCACGCACCTCGGCGGTTCTGCGAATCAACGTCGGCAGGCTAAGGCAAAACAAAAATTTGGGTTTGCGAATAGTTCATTGGATACTCGCAAAACCGAACAGGCACATGTCGTGATGGGTACTCATGGGCTTGTGCGAGGTGATGACCGTCGTTTCACGGGAGCGATACTGTCAACGATTCTTGGCGGGGGCATGAGTTCACGACTTTTTCAAGCCGTGCGTGAGCAACGGGGGCTTGCCTATTCGGTTTACGCCTATTCGCAGAGTTTCCGCGACTCGGGAATTTTTGGAATTTATGCTGGTTGTATTCCCACAAAACTTGATCAGGTTCTTGAAGTATGCCAATCTGAACTGGCGGAGTTGGTGAACACCGGTGTGACACCGCTTGAATTGCAAAGAGCCAAAGGCCAAGTTAAGGGTGGAACAGTGCTGGGTCAGGAAGATACGGGTGCCCGCATGAGCCGAATAGCAAAAGCGGAACTCTACGGCGAAGAGTTGATTCCAGTTCAAGAGGTTCTCAGTAGTGTTGACAGGGTTGATTCGGGTGATGTGAATGCTTTGGCTCAGGAATTTCTTGCTAATCCATTGGCAATGAGCGTTATAGGTCCCTACAAGAAGTTGCCAGTTCACAGAGGTTTTGTGACACCACTTTCGAATCTGCGCTCATAGAAAGGACAAAGATGGGCAAAATGATCCGAGTAGGTGTGATCGGGGCGAATGGAAAAATGGGCGCCAGAACTGTTGCTGCCGTGGAGGCAGACTCTCAGTGTGAACTAGTCGCCGCGATAGATGTTGACGATTCACTGGAAGAACTCACTAGGGCTCGATGTGAAGTAGTGGTTGATTTCACGAATCCACATGTAGTTATGGACACTCTCGCTTTTTGTATTAAGCATGGAATCGATGCTGTTGTGGGAACATCAGGGTTCACTCCGGAAAGAATTGAAACCCTGTCGCTATGGGCAAGTCAGCGCACAAACTCTCGGGTGCTAATTGCTCCAAATTTTAGTATGGGTGCAGTGCTGATGATCGCTCTAGCAGGTATTGCTGCGCCATATTTTGAATCAGTTGAAATCATTGAATCGCATCACCCGGAGAAAGTGGATGCACCTTCAGGGACAGCTCGATTCACGGCGGAGGTAATTGCGTCTGCGCGACAAAATATGGCCCCGGGCCAGGACGCAACCCAGCAGGAAGACATGGGCGCTCGTGGAACGCTGGTAGGCGGAATCCCCATTCACTCAGTTCGATTACGCGGGTTAGTGGCGCATCAGGAAGTTGTCTTTGGTGGTGTAGGTGAGACGCTCACGATAAAACATGACTCACTCAATCGGGAGTCATTCATGCAAGGTGTCCTAATTGCCATTAAAGAAATTAGTCACATTGACGGTGTCGTTGTGGGTCTAGAAAATGTTTTGCCATTAGGAAAGTGAGAAAGTGCTGGCACGATTAAAAAGTCCCAAAATCTGGGTCGCGATTTTCACTCTGATTTGCGTCCTTTATTTTGTTTTCGCAATAGATCGAGCGCGACTTTTGATTCAAGAAGGTAACCCAGTTCTTACTCTTTTCGCGGTTGCGGTTGTGATTGTGCCAGGCTTAGGACTTTATTTGATTTTTCGCGAAATTCGATTTGGATTCGCTATGCAGAAAATGGGACGCGAACTTGCGCAATCTGGGTTGTTGCCAACTGATGATTTACCAAAGGAAGAATCAGGGCGGAGCGTGCTTGCAGCTGCTGATGCTCGATTTGAATCGATCGCCGAATCCCATGATCCCAGTGACTGGGTGAAGTGTTATCTACTGGCATTGGCTTATGACGAATCACGGGACCGTAAGGCTGCTCGGGCTTCAATGCGTGAGGCCGCGCGCTTATTCCGGAGCACTCCACCTGTGAAGTAATCCAAAAAGCACGTCAAATCTTTCACGGGTATAGATACCGTCAACACTTCCGAAATATATGTGAGTGTGGATTTCTCTTCCACTGCTTGACAAGAACACCACCCTTTGGCTCCTGATACCAATCGGAACGCCTGCGAGTTTCCAAAGCGTTGACTTAGTCTCAACTTGGAAGTCATGTTTCCAATGGCCTGAAATGGTATTGAACAAAGTAACAATTTTGAATCCGTTACCGTTAATAAAGGTGCCAAGCATCCAGCCACGCAGGATGAGAAGAGTAGTGCATGCGAGAAAAAACCCGATGATTATTGCCTCGCTTAACGAGATTCCCGTGGTCGCATAAACAATGCTGATTGACAGAAGTGAGACAAGCAACAACGTCATCGGTACTAGTACAGCCAACCGCAAAAGACCCCTTCGTCCCACGCGTTGCAGTCGTTGGGGATCTGCCTCGGGATAACGCCATACGGATCCAAAAATTGGTTTCCGAAATATTGGTTCGCCCATTATGGCAACCAGCCGAGCCAACGAACAATTGCTGTACTCGCAGCCGCAGCAATGATTACAACGAGAAACGGGGCTCTGAGGAGTAGCGCAACAACCGCTACACCGAGGCCGAGTACCCGTGCGTCGATGAACAGTGTCTGGCTGATTGCGAATGTTTGGACCGCTACCAGAGCTGCCAGTAACGATACAGGGAGTAGCCCAGTCATTCGTCGAATTGATTCACGCTCAAGCATGTGATGGGGCAGCATGTATCCGACTAGTTTCTCAGCGTATGTGCCAAATGAAGCTATAAGGATGCTGGCCCACATGGTCAGTCCTCGACAATCGGTCGGCTAGTTTCCCCCCACAGAATGCTCGCAGCTACGGCCACTAGAGCGCTGAACAGCACGGGAAGACCAGGCCGGAGGAAAGGAATTAAAACCATCGCGACTGCTGCGCTTGCGATTGCTAGTGCCCACATCTTGCGATTCTCACTTTTTGATCCACCGTTGAGGCGCGGCCATAGCAATGCAAGAAATCCCGCGGGAATAGCGGCATCAAGACCCAGAACCCCGGGGTCAGACAATGCGCTGGCGCCTAGTGATCCAAATGCGGTCCCTATATTCCAAAATACGTAAACACTGATGCCTGTCGCAAAGAAAGCCCGACGAGACGCTTTTTTGGATTTGTTGTAACTCAGTGCCATTGCCGTTGACTCATCTATTGTCAAAAGCGCGGTTAAAGGAACCGTCTTTCGACTCGGCGATAACACTGGTCCTAAGGAGAGCGCGTACAGGCTATTGCGAGCACCGAGGAGCATCGCTGTGACGATAGCGATAACGGCACCCCCTCCTGCGCCAATTACCCCTACGAAGGCAAACTGTGATGCTCCCGTGAACATGAACAGGGAGAGGGTCTGGGTTTGCACAACGCTGAGTCCGCTGGCAACGGAAATAGCGCCGAAGGACAGCGCATAGGCTCCGGTCGCTATCCCAATTCCGAGTGCATTTCGGTCAATCGTGCGCGTGTCACCGTCGTCCTGGCGACTACCGCCTTTTCCCGCCATGTTGCCCCTAACGAACTCAAATGTGATTGTGGCAGGCTAGCGGCCGTGTCCGGGTCGAATCAGCAGGACTACCTAAATGTTGCAAAAATAGCGACACGAGTCCCCTACTCGGGAACAGAAAGGGCTTGCGTCAAGTGAATTCAATATGCCACGCTGTTGGTGTCGGTGGGCACGGTGGAGCCGCCGGTTTTTCTGCCTCTTAATGTTTCTTCTACAGCGACAACGAAGTGGTCAATTCACATTGCTGCTGGGTAATTTCAGAAGTTGAATTCCGCGCGTTTTTGGCGAGTGTCGGTTCTGCTAGGTCTACTAGTTCTGCACTGACAGTTCGGGTGGCACCGCTCAGAGCCCATCCCATGGATTCAAAGAATTTCTTGGCATCTGCTTGATCATCGTTAAGCCAGAGTGACATGTGTCGACATCCAGCCTGTCCGGCGATATCGGCGACAGCGTTGAGTAATCGGGCACCAATGAGTTGCCGGCGGACCGCAGGGGCAACTTCTAAAAGAGAAATTAGGCCTAGCTCACCGTGAAATTCAATAGCAATAACACCGACAAGAGTTCCATCACGTTCGCACACGAGTACCCGCCCAAGTTCACCGTGGATTGTTATAGCTTGAGCCCACGTTGATTCTACGTCGCCGGGATCCAGTGATTGGGCCAAAACAGAATGAGTGAGTTGCCAATTTGAGATCTGGAGTTGGGCTATGTCTCGGGCATCTGTTGCGTTTGCCAATCGCACGGTATCCACAACGACACGGTAGCGCAGCCAAGTTGGCTGACCAGCCCCTAGACCGCTGTGCCGCTAGACTGTGGCTCGTGGAAATTGAGTTTCGGAGCGACATTACGGTTGAATTGGTTCGGGCGAATGCCAGTGATGCTGATGTCGTATTTGCGGCCCGTGTTTCAACGGTTGGTGAGCAGTCATTAGAAGATGTAGATGCTGATCCCCAACGGAGCGCTGGCTTAATCAACTATTTGATGCGCGACCGTCATGGCAGTCCTTTTGAACATAATTCCATGACCTTCTTTGTTAAAGCCCCAATTTTTGTTTGGCGCGAACATATGCGACACCGAATTGCAAGCTACAACGAAGAGTCCGGTCGCTACCGGGAGTTGCTGCCGGTTTTTTATGTTCCGGGCCATGATCGGCCTTTGATCCAGTCGGGAAAACCGGGCGCATACGAATTTCATCCTGGGACCACCCAGCAATACGATCTTGTGGACAACGCCATAAAGGACACGTGCACTAGTGCTTACGAGGCTTATCTGCGGATGCTTGAGGCTGGTGTTGCTCGTGAAGTGGCGCGCATGGTTCTGCCCGTCACGATTTTCTCGTCGGCGTACGTCACAATGAACGCACGTTCATTGATGAACTTTCTTTCCTTGCGCCGCAAAGTCGAGGGATCACATTTCCCTTCCTATCCTCAACGCGAGATTGAAATGGTCGCCGAGGTCTACGAGGATCATTTTGCGAAGTTAATGCCGATTACCCATGCAACCTTTATTGCCAATGGCCGTGTAGCTCCTTAGCCGATGCTCTGTATTTCGGCCTAGCGATAAGGTTTTGACATGAAAAGTCCGTTTGGGGTCATGCTCACAGCTATGATCACGCCGTTTGCACCCGACGGTAGCCAAGACCTATCCGGAGCCCAGAAGCTCGCCACTCACTTGGTTGACAACCTCGGTCATGACGGACTTGTGATCAATGGCACTACGGGGGAAGCATCTACCAAGACCGACGCGGAAGATCTCGCTCTCTTGCAGGCAGTTGTGGAAGCAGTGGGTGATCGAGCTACTGTCATTGCTGGCGTCGGCACAAATGACACAGCACATTCGATTTCCAGTGCCCAATCGGCCGCAAAAGTGGGTGTAGACGCGCTCATGGCTGCAGCCCCCTATTACAACAGGCCACCGCAGCAGGGAATCTTTGAACATTTCTGGGCTATTGCTGATAGCACCGACCTGCCACTGATGACCTATGACATTCCTCGCCGCACCGGTGTCGCAATAGAAACTGAAACTCTTGTACGGCTGTCGGAGCACTCAAGAATTATCGCTAATAAAGATGCGAAAGGTGATTTGGAAGCATCACAATGGGTAATGGCGCGGACCGATCTTGCCTGGTATAGCGGCGAAGACTCATTGAACTTGGCATTACTGGCTCTTGGGGCAGGTGGAATGGTTTCAGTTGTTGGTCACCTAGTGGGGGATAGGCTGGCAAAAATGGCCGAAGTCTTTTGGAGTGGCGATGTTGAAGCAGCTCGCGCAATCAATGAATCCCTGTTGCCGGTTTATACAGGAATTTTTCGGGCGCAAGGCGTTATTTTGACCAAAGCTGCCCTCAACCTGCAAGGTCTACCGAGCGGACCCGTTCGACTACCGTTAGTCAATGCAACTTCGAGGGAGATCGAGCAATTGAAAATCGATCTTGCCGCAGGTGGCGTTACTTCATTCTCCTAGTTCACCTGAGCTACTAACAACTATTAAGGACCAATTACATGTTCCTACCTGACTTGCCCGAGCCACCACCATTAGCCCTGGGAACTCTACGGATCATGCCGCTGGGTGGTCTCGGTGAGATCGGTCGCAATATGACCGTTTTTGAATATGACTCACGGTTGCTCATCGTTGATTGTGGTGTTTTGTTCCCCGAAGAATCACACCCTGGTATCGACCTTATTTTGCCTGACTTCGCACCATTACTAGATCGAATCAACGATATTGATGCAATAGTCCTTACGCATGGTCATGAAGACCACATTGGTGCGGTGCCTTACTTGCTGCGTTACCGTGCTGATATCCCCATTATCGGTTCCACTTTGACACTCGCATTTATTGAAGCGAAATTGAAGGAACATCGGATTAAACCTTTTACGCTGTCGGTTGCAGATCGGGCAATTGAAAAAGTTGGTCCGTTCGAACTTGAGTTTTTGGCTGTGAACCATTCAATACCTGACGCCATGGCCATTTCGATTACAACGCCGGCGGGCAGAGTGCTGCATACAGGCGATTTCAAGATGGATCAGTTGCCATTGGACGGTCGCATTACCGATCTTGCAAGTTTCGCCCGCATAGGTGAACTCGGCGTGGATGTCCTAATGGTCGATAGCACTAATGCTGAAGTCCCGGGATTTGTCCCCAGTGAAAAAGAGATAATCCCGGTGCTTGAAAGAGTCTTTAATCGGGCAAAGGGCCGGGTAATCGTTGCATCCTTTGCCTCACACGTTCATCGGGTTCAGCAGATAATCGACATAGCGGTGTCGCATAACCGCAAAATAGCTTTTGTGGGCCGGTCCATGGTCCGCAACATGAACCTTGCTCGAGACCTGGGTTACCTCACGATCCCAGGTAACACACTTATTTCGATGGACGAGCTTTCTCAACTGCCCGACGATCGGGCGGTGCTGATTTGCACGGGTTCTCAAGGCGAACCAATGGCGGTGTTATCGCGGATAGCTAATCGCAGTCACGATATTTCGGTGGGTGAGGGAGACACAATTGTTTTAGCTTCCTCACTGATACCAGGGAATGAAAACGCCGTGTATCGAGTAATCAACGGTTTAACGGTGCTGGGAGCAGATGTTGTTCATAAAGGTAACGAGTTGGTGCACGTTTCGGGGCATGCCGCGGCTGGCGAGTTGCGTTATGTGTACAACGTCGTGAAACCTAAATATGTCATGCCAATTCATGGTGAATGGCGTCATTTGAAAGCCAATGCACTTCTCGCTGTCAGCGTGGGCGTCCCAACAGACCATGTACTCATTGCTGCCAATGGCGCATGCGTTGATGTGACATCGGATGAAGCAGTCATTGCTGGCGCGTACCCGCTGCGTGAGGTGTATGTTGACGGAGCCAGTGTGGGAAGTGCGGACGAAAACTTGCTCAAGGACCGGTTAATTTTGGGCGAGGAAGGTTTCATCTCTGTGTACGCGGCTGTTGATATTGCCAATCAGTGTGTCGTTGTTGGTCCAGAGATTGTAGATCGTGGGGTTGGTCAAACCTCTGACACGACAAAGGTAGCTGCAGAAGTAGCCAAAGCACTGACTGAGGCTATGAAAGAGGGGATTGATGATCCCCATGAACTGTCGCAAAAGGCCCGCAAGATTGTTGGCAAATGGGTGGGCACGACCCATAGGCGCCGTCCCATGATCGTGCCTGTCGTAATTGGGATCAAAAGCGGTCATTAGCAGCACAGAATGGCAGATTTGTGACACGCGGGACGAGTGTGACTGCTGGGGATTAATGGTTTGACTCGGTACGCTCGATCCCATGGCTTCCCGCTCGACTACGCGCACGCGTGGATCTTCCCCTAGCAAGTCCAAGAGCAGCTCGCGCTCGAGCTCGAAAAGAGCCTCCACGCGGACCCGAAAATCACCCGTGCAACGCACATCGGGCCCGGCTCGACCAGGTCCCGTACCTCGGGCGTTGGCAGGTGCGGGCAGAGCGGTCGGCAGGGTTTGGAATGGTGCTGCTCACCTCGCTGGTGGAGCGGCTCGGGGTGTCGGCAAGAGTGCCCGCGAACTTGACCCAGAGCTTCGCCGTGATGGATTGGGTCTTTCCCTGATTGCCGCGGCTATTATCTTGATTGCAGCGACTTGGTTCGGAGTCGACGGTTGGTTCATTTCTTGGACGTCAATGTTGGCCACATCCTTTTTCGGCGCTTTGGCGTGGGTGGCGCCGCTTCTTCTCCTCGCCCTCGCATGGCGATTCCTGCGGCACCCTGATCAGAATGGGGCAACCGGTCGCCTAGCCATAGGGATAACGGCCATAGTCGTTAGTGTTTTAGGGCTTTGGCACCTGGCGCAGGGCGCCGCGACACCGAGCAGCGGTGCCGAAGCCATGAATACCGCAGGTGGCACGATGGGCTGGATTGTCACAGCGCCCGTGGTCGCGGCTTTGGGTTCGATAGTGAGCGGATTTTTACTCGTATTATTGGGTTTCTTTGGCTACCTAGTACTCACCAAGACATCGATTGCCCGGTTGCGGGAGGTCGCCGTCGGAGGATACCATCGTTTGCATGGGGGAATCCGATCCCGTGAACGTGACAATGGTGGTGAACACGACGAAGGTGAAGTTGAGTTCGTTGATGTTGAGACAGATGTGGAGATAGGCCAAGGTCCAGGCTTTGCCAACCCGAACGGAGTGCTGCGCGCCGATCATTCGGATATCGAATTGGTAGGAGATGAACCATTTATTTCTCCAATACCAAGTCAAGACGAACGCCCGGCTGCTGCTCTCATGGCTGGTGTTGCCGAGTTAGACCCAAAATTGGTAGGAAAAACCACCTCGCGTAGTGACACGATCGTGGTCGGTAGTGCAATTCCAGCAGCAAAAGGCGCTACTCAAATTGTGGCAGTGCCGCAAAAGAGTGAACAATTACCGCTGACGCCGCGCACCACCTACCAACTTCCCAAAGGTGATCTCCTGAAGGTGGGTCCCGCACATAAAACGGCCACAAAAGCTAATGACCTTGTTGTGACTGCTCTGACCGACGTCATGACGCAGTTCGGCATTGACGCGAAGGTTGTCGGCTTCATGCGGGGACCAACAGTTACCCGTTATGAAATTGAACTTGGACAAAGTGTGAAAGTTGAGCGGGTTACGGCGCTGAGTAAGAATATTGCCTATGCAGTGGCAAGTGCTGAAGTTCGAATTCTGAGTCCAATCCCGGGGAAAAAAGCTATTGGTATCGAAATACCTAATACTGATCGCGAATTGGTGGCACTGGGCGATGTACTCAAAAGCAAGGTCGCAGCTAATGACCAGCATCCCATGGTGGTTGCGCTAGGCAAAGATGTCGAAGGCAGTTTCGTCGTGGCAAACCTAGCCAAAATGCCACATATTTTGGTTGCAGGAGCGACTGGAGCCGGCAAAAGTAGTTGTATTAACTCGCTAATTACTTCGATCTTGATGCGATCGACACCTGAAGAAGTCCGAATGATCCTCGTTGACCCCAAACGAGTTGAACTGACAATTTACGAGGGTGTTCCTCATCTGATCACTCCAATCATTACGAATCCGAAGAAGGCAGCTGACGCACTTGCATGGGTTGTCAAAGAAATGGATCGCCGATACGACGATCTCTCAGCTTTCGGCTTCCGTCACATTGACGACTTCAATAAGGCAGTTCGCACCGGCAAAGTAAAGCCGTTACTTGGTTCAGAGCGAAAGATCGAGCCATACCCTTATCTTTTGATTATCGTTGATGAACTCGCCGACCTCATGATGGTTGCGCCCCGTGATGTCGAGGATTCGGTTGTTCGTATCACTCAGCTCGCACGGGCCGCTGGTATTCACCTGGTTCTTGCAACGCAGCGTCCAAGCGTTGATGTTGTAACTGGCTTGATCAAAGCGAATGTCCCGAGCCGCCTGGCTTTCGCGACTTCTAGTTTGGCTGACAGCAGGGTGATCCTAGATCAGTCTGGTGCCGAAAAACTAGTTGGTCAAGGTGACGGGCTCTTCTTACCAATGGGTGAAAATAAGGCGATGCGGATCCAAGGTGCTTTTGTGTCCGAACATGAAATTCGGGCAATTGTCAATCACTGCAAGGATCAATGGGATACGGACTACCTCGATGAAGTGACCACTCCAGTTGCCTCCGCCAAGGAGATTGATGGGGATATTGGCGATGACCTTGATATTTTGCTACAAGCCGTGGAATTGGTCGTGGGTACTCAGTTCGGCTCAACATCCATGCTGCAACGCAAACTGCGCGTCGGATTCGCCAAGGCAGGCCGATTGATGGACTTGATGGAGTCGCGCGGGGTCGTCGGTCCAAGTGAGGGATCAAAGGCTCGGGATGTATTAGTCACGGCTGATGAACTTCCGGGATTAATCCTTTCTATCCGTGGCGGGTAGACTCTTGGGGTGTCTGAGAAAACTGTTGCCCTAATCACGATGGGTTGCGCCCGCAACGAAGTTGATTCCGAGGAACTCGCGGGAAGGCTCGAGGCCCAAGGTTGGAAACTGGTTTCCGATCCTGAATTGGCACAGGCTGTGATGGTGAACACCTGCGGTTTCGTTGATATCGCCAAAGCTGACTCGATTAACACCATCATTGAAGCAGCCGACCTCAAGGATTCCGGCGGAGTCACGAAGGCGGTTGTTGCGGTGGGCTGTCTCGCTCAACGCTATGGCAGCGAGCTAGCCAATGACCTTCCTGAAGCTGATGCTGTACTGAGTTTTGATGACTACCCGATGATCGGCGAGCGGTTAGACGCTGTGATGCGCGGTGACAAGTTGGTTCCGCACGAACCCAGTGACCGCCGTACGCTGCTGCCCATAAGCCCCGTTGATCGTGCAGCCAATACCAACCCGATACCTGGCCACGGGTCGCAGGAAGCAATGCCGGAGGCAGACGATGCGCTCGCATGGCAACCGCCGATCCTGCGAAAAAGACTAGAAAATTCACCCGTTGCTCCGGTCAAGTTGGCATCGGGTTGTGACCGTCGCTGCACTTTCTGTGCAATACCGTCGTTTCGTGGATCCTTTATTTCCCGTCCGCCCGCCGATGTCGTTGCCGAGGTCGCTTGGCTTGCTGGATTGGGTGTGACCGAGGCTGTTTTAGTGAGTGAAAATTCGACGTCCTATGGCAAGGATTTGGGGGACTTGAGACTTCTTGAGTCGTTACTGCCGGCAATCGGTGAGGGGACCGAGATAGCACGGGTACGGGTTGCTTACTTGCAGCCAGCCGAGGTTCGTCCTGACCTGTTGAAGGTCATGGCCGGCACACGAGTCGTTGCGCCCTACTTTGATCTGTCTTTCCAACACGCTTCTGCGACATTGCTGCGGCGAATGAAACGCTTTGGTGGAAAAGATGCCTTCCTGGAATTAATCGCGACCATTCGAGGGCTCTCACCAACAGCAGGAATTCGTAGCAACGTGATTGTGGGATTCCCAGGTGAGACAGACGAAGAATTCGCCGATCTTGTTACATTCCTAGAAGAGGCACAACTTGATGCTGTTGGGGTTTTCGGGTACAGCGACGAAGAAGGTACCGAGGCGTTCAATTTGCTGCCTAAGGTTGACCCGGACATCATTTCAGCACGGGTGCGTTTGATTACTGACTTAGTTGACGAACTCATGGCTCAAAGAGCGCAGGATCGTATTGGTGAAATTGTGGAAGTTGTAATCGAGTCATTTGATGCGCAATCCGGCAGTTATTTTGGTCATTCCGGTCATCAGGGTCCCGACGATGGAGAGACCGAAATCGTGTTGGACACTGAGATGGAGCCTCTGAAAATAGGGCAGTTCGTAAGAGCAAAAGTTCTTGATAGCAGTGGAGTTGACTTGGTTGCGGAACTGGTTGCTTGATGCGCGAGCACCAGCTGCAGGCGGATCACGCCGCTGATTTACCCACGAGTGCCTCTTTGTGGAATATTGCAAACGCTCTCACGGCACTCCGATTGATCGCGGTTCCATTGCTGGGTTACCTTTTGTTGCACGGCACATCGGAGTCGCGAAATTGGGCGGCATTGGTATTTTTATTGGCGTCGTTAACCGATCTACTTGACGGCTATGTTGCACGCAAATACGGTTTGATCACGACGGTTGGCAAAATCGCGGATCCTATCGCCGATAAATTCCTGACCGGCGTTGCGTTGATCGGCCTGTCATATCTGGGTGCTCTTCCTTGGTGGGTCACGATCGTGATAATTGCTCGGGAAATTGGAGTTACGATCCTGCGCTTTTGGGTAATCGAGCACGGTGTCATCACTGCCTCTCGCGGTGGTAAAACAAAAACTCTTCTGCAGATGATTGCGATCAGCATGTTTTTGGTGGTTTGGCCAGCGTCAGCGTCAGAGTCGTTCCTCGCGATCTGGGACATTGCGAAAATCACAATGATGTCCCTTGCGGTCATCCTCACCCTCACAACCGCGATTGCATATATTCGAAAAGCTCTCCAATTGCGTAAGGGAATTGGCCGTCACCGCGAAGGAATTAGTTCGTGAAGCCCAGCGATTTAATCGATGCACTTCGTCGGAATGGCGAGAGTCTCAGCGTGGCAGAGTCCTTGACGGGGGGATTACTTGCGAGCGCGTTAATTGACATCTCAGGCGCATCTGATGTCTTCCTCGGTGGAGTGGTGGCATACACCCCCCAGGCTAAGCGAGGGGTTCTCGGGGTCAACGAGCAAGCCCTCGCTCATGGGGTTGTTTCGCAGGAAGTCGCAATAGCCATGGCACAAAAGGCACGAGAGCTCTTTGGCTCTGATTACGCTCTCTCAACCACTGGGATTGCCGGACCGGGCCCCCAGGATGGTCAGGAACAGGGAACCGTTTGGCTGGGTTGTGCGTCTAAACACCACAGTGCAGCGAAAATGGTAAAACTTGCTGGGGATCGAAATGAGATACGTGTGGCAGCGGTAAATGCAGCGTTGGATTTGATTGATAGCCAGGTAGTCTTCAGTCGGCTTGATGAGTGGAAATGAGCCAATATTCGCAGATGCTGGCTATAGCGGGTATCATGGAGCTATGCTCTTTAACCGGAGTGTGATTACGCAGTAGGAAGGAAATGGACATGATCGTTTTGCGCAATGTGATCGGTGATGAACTTCGCCGTCGTCGTCAAGATCAAGGCCGAACCCTGCGTGATATTTCTGGCGCTGCGTCAGTTTCGTTGGGTTACCTTTCTGAAATCGAGCGTGGACAGAAGGAAGCCTCCTCTGAGCTGATCGCCGCTATTTGTGGTGCCCTTGACGTGTCGCTATCAGATATCTTGGCTTCCGTGAGTACATCCGTGGCGCATGCTGAATCGACGCAACCAATTACGTTTCCCAGCGCCATTTCATCGATTTAGTATCTGCTGTCACGAGCGGAATGCGTTGCGACTAAGTGATATGTCCGAGCGCATTGAAACCGTAATTGGCCCTAGTTACAGTGCTTCATGGCGCAAGGATGTAGTGATCCCTGATCTTAGTAGCACGGTGGATACGGCAGTAGCGGATGGTGTTGAAGCGGCCGTGATCTGGCGTGCAGTGTGCAACTTCGTGGAGGTCCCGAGTTCGCTGCGCTAGGGTTTGGAGTGTGGGTGCAATCGATCAATCACTAGTGATTGAAACACTAGACAGCCCCCGTATCCTCACGATTGCCAACCGATCTGTCGCGACCCTGTCGGCTGCCCAAATGTTTGGTGGGATCGCTGTCGCAGGATCTGTTCCCGCGGGAGCCTTGCTCGCAGCATCGATGACAGACTCTGAAGCATTCGCTGGGCTTGTTCAAACGGCAGGAGTCTTAGGTGCCGCGATCTTCGCATTGCCGCTAGCCCGTATCGCTTTAACAAAGGGCCGCCGGCCTGCCTTGGCCAGCGGCTATGGACTGGGAATCATCGGTGCCATTCTGGTGATTATCGGTGCTGTTTCATCGCAGATATCAGTTGTTTTATTTGGATCGTTATTTGTAGGTGTTGCTAGTGCCGCTAGTCTGCAGGCCCGTTACGCCGCAACTGATCTCGCAAAGCCTGAGCACCGAGCCCGGTCACTTTCCTATGTTGTATGGGCGGCCACTATCGGGGCAGTTCTTGGACCCAATCTCCTGAACTTCAGTGGTTCAGTGGGTCTTAATTTGGGCCTGCCTCGGTTGTCGGGGCCATACGTAATCTCCGGCATCGCATTGACCTGCGCTGTAATCGTCCTGCTTGTGGCCTTACGTCCAGACCCGTTTGTCTTGGCTACCAAACTGCGACAAGACCTCGATCCGGGGATAAAAATTCAGCACCCCAAGTTGCGCGAGGGGATTGAACACCTGCGCACCCGTCCACGTGCAGTGTTGGGAATCGGTGCAATCTCTATTGGGCACGTTGTAATGGTGATGGTTATGGTGATGACTCCGGTTCACATGGCTCACGTTGATGTCACATTGCAACTCATTGGCTTGGTTATCAGCGTTCACGTCGCTGGTATGTACGCATTCTCACCACTCGTCGGCATGGCAGTTGACCGTTTCGGTCGAGTGCCCATGATCGTCGCAGGGATTCTCATTTTGGCATCAAGTTGTGTGATTTCGGGATTGGCTCCTGCAAATAATGTAGTGATCTTGGGTATTGGGCTGTTCCTGCTCGGCCTTGGTTGGTCCTTCACCCTTATTGCTGGCTCAACTTTGGTGACGGACTCGGTGGAAGCTAATGAGCGGCCCTCGGTTCAGGGCTTGTCGGACCTCTCGATGAATGCTGCGGGTGCGCTTGGCGGTATCGCCGCCGGGTTCATTATGTGGCTCGGGGGATACGGCTGGCTGTGTGCGCTCGCCATAGTTCCCTTGATTGGGTTGGCAGTGTGGGTGAGTCTCCCGGCGTGTCGCGAGCCTTCGAACGCACGTTCGATATAGGCTCTGAGCGCTGGGTCGAGTTATCAACAGCCTCTGCTGATTATCCACAAAGGAAAATCACGTGAGCCAAATGTCAGTGCTCGCACCTAGCCTTCGTCAAACATAAATAAACGTGATGCGCTCTCACTGAACTGCAATGAACTGCAGTGCAATTGTGATCGTGTAACCAGGGTTGAGGAGAAAAAGCATGGCGAATAACGAAAAGGACCGCGAAAAGGCACTTGATTCCGCATTAGCTCAGATTGAGCGCCAGTTCGGTAAGGGCTCACTTATGCGACTGGGTGACTCCGAGCGAGTACCCATGGAGATTATTCCCACTGGATCAATTGCTCTGGATATTGCACTGGGTATCGGAGGTTATCCACGCGGACGTATTGTGGAGATTTATGGCCCTGAATCATCGGGTAAAACTACAGTTGCCTTACACGCAATCGCGAGCGTTCAAGCGCGCGGCGGACTTGCCGCCTTCATTGATGCCGAGCACGCCCTTGACCCCGACTACGCGGCGCATCTGGGCGTAGACCTTGACAATTTGTATGTTTCCCAACCCGACAATGGCGAGCAGGCACTTGAAATTTGCGACACTCTGGTCCGCTCGGGTGCGATTGATCTAATCGTTATCGACTCGGTTGCAGCGCTCACCCCACGCGCTGAAATTGAAGGCGACATGGGTGATTCACATATGGGATTGCAAGCACGACTAATGAGCCAAGCACTACGCAAGATGGCGGGTGCGCTCAGCAATACCAACACTACCGCCATCTTCATCAACCAACTGCGGGAAAAAATCGGCGTGATGTTCGGATCACCGGAAACAACCACCGGTGGAAAGGCTTTGAAATTCTATTCGTCAGTTCGAATGGACGTTCGTCGAATTGAAACACTCAAGGGTGGAACCGAAGCTGTTGGTAACCGAACCCGAGTAAAGGTTGTTAAGAACAAAGTTGCACCGCCGTTTAAGCAAGCTGAGTTCGATATTATTTATGGAGAAGGAATTTCGCGTGAAGGTTCCTTAATTGATATTGGTGTTGATCAAGGGATTGTCCGTAAGGCCGGCGCCTGGTACACCTATGAGGGTGATCAACTGGGACAGGGTAAAGAGAATGCCCGCACATTCTTGAGGGACAACGCTGATTTAGCGAATGAAATTGAAAAGCGCATCAAGGAGCAGATGGGAATCGGACCCAAGATTGAGACTCCAGAGCCGACCAAATCTGCCAAGTCTGCAGCCAAAATGGACGCTAATGCCGATCTTGGCGCGCTGGACGAATAGTCGTCATCCTCTATGACTGATCCAGTTTTTGGTGATCGGAGCGGGGAGTCGGAAATCATGTCGGTCGTAATGCGCCGATTGAATGCCGCTCCTCGTTCGCGCGGGGAGTTATTCACATACTTGCTCGACAGGGAGTTTGACCCCATTCTGATCGAGCGAGTCTTGGATCGCGTTTCAGCGATGGGTTACATCGACGATACTGCCTACGCCCAAGAATGGGTTCGTAGTCGTCACCGTTCCCGTGGTCTAGCGCCAAGTGTGCTTAAACGTGAACTGGTCAGTAAGGACATCGATTTAGAGGTCATCGAATTAGCCTTGGAGCAGTTGACCGTGGAAGATACACATGCCCGGGCTTATGAATTGGCGGCGAAGAAATATCGGAGTTTAATGTCAGTCGAGCATGCGGTCGCGGTGAGACGGATCGCATCTTTGTTACAGCGTAAAGGTTATTCGCCCAGCATCTGTTTTCAGGTTGCTAAGGAAACTGTCGGTGTCGAAATAGAACTCAACACGGAATAATTTAGGCATTTACCTCAATGTGAGCACTGTTCAGATGGTGCTAGACTCGCTACGGTCATTCGGAACATCTAGGTCAGGGGTTTTCATGCCGGGTTTGTCACAGTGGGCTGTTCGTAAGCCACTCGTTGCGCTCATTTCCTACTTTGTCGCACTTGTCGCTGTTGTGGGAATCGGTGTTTCATTTGGCGGTTCATTGAACGATTCATTTGATTTGCCGGACACCGAGTCGACTACCGCTACGGACCTGCTGGCCACTATTGGGAACGCCGAACTTGATGCATCATCTTCGGGAGCAACAGCCACCATTATTTGGTCACCTGCCACAGGCAGTGCGGTAGATCCAGCTGCTTCAGCATTCATCACACCAGTTTTGGAAGAGATTGCCGCCCTTCCTGCAGTTGTGTGCGTGACTAATCCATTTGATTTGGCAGCGCCGTACGGTGATGCCTGTCCAACCGCAAATGGGGACATGGCGTCAATCATGTCGGAGGCATCTGAAGAAGAGTTGAAGCAGCTTGAGCCCGCATTGCAAGCCTCAGCGATAGCTAACTCTCCGATTAGTCCAGATGGAACGGTGGCGTATTCGACCGTCACTTTCACGGGGGGCATGGGTAGCGACGTCCCAACCGCTGATGTCGTGAGCTTTCTTGACCTTGTTAAATCGGTCAACTCTGATGCAATAGCGGTGGGTGCCAGCGGCGATGTATTAGGCAGCGTGCAGGAAGTTCCCTCTAGTGAACTTTTCGGGATTTTGGTGGCCATTGTAATTTTGCTCATTGCCTTTGGATCCGTTATCGCAGCTGGGATGCCAATCGTAGTTGCGGTCATAGGCCTGGCCGCAGGTCAAATGCTTGTTTTAATCGTGGCCTTGTTCATGGATGTTGCCACATTCGCACCGACATTGGCAGCAATGATCGGTTTGGGTGTGGGGATCGACTACGCCCTGTTTGTTCTGAACCGATATCGACAAGCGATTTTAGTTGGTCATGAACCAAAACGGGCTGCCCTCGAAGCGGTCAACACAGCGGGGCGGGCTGTTCTTTTTGCTGGGGCAACGGTGATTTTTGCCCTATGCGGTTTGTTCATTCTGCGCATCGGTTTCTTCAATGGATTGGCATTGGCGGCAATTGTTACGGTGCTAATGGTGATGACGGCCGCATTGTGGCTACTGCCTGCAACGCTTTCCCTTTTGGGCACCAAAGCACTGGGCCTGCGACTGCCATGGGGCACCAAACCTGGGGAGGGTCATGCAGAGGGTAAGCAATGGTCGCGGTACGGGCGGTTCCTGCAAAAACGCCCATGGTTCTTTGCGATCGTCTCCGTCGGACTAGTTGCCATTCTCGCAATTCCCGTTTTCTCGCTGCGCTTAGGTTTCGCTGATGCATCCGGAAACGCGGAAGGTACTCCAACTCGGATCGCCTACGACCTCACGGCTGAAGGTTTTGGCCCGGGAACGAGTGGTCCGTTCATCGTGGCCGTTGAACTTTCACAACCTAATGACCTTGAGCAATACGCGGCAGCGATAACAGCCATTGAGTCAACCCCAGGTGTAGCAGCGACGAATCCATCAACGGCAATACTCCCGTTGTTACAGGCCTCTGGTGGTGGTTTAAGCCCCGACGGCACTGTGGGTGCAGTCTTTGTTGTTCCCTCAACCGGACCCCAAGATGCTGCGACAGCGGATCTTCTGATGGAACTGCGCGATGTCACAGGGCCGGAATTCAATGCCGCAACGGGTGGCTCGCTTTACGTGGGAGGTGCGCTCGCCGTTACCTCTGATTTCACGCAAGTGCTCGTCAATGCGTTACCGCTCTTTCTGTTGATCGTGGTCTCTCTCGGATTCCTCGCATTGATGGTTCTATTCCGATCTGTGGTGGTTCCACTGACAGCGGCGTTGACGAGTTTGTTGAGCTTTGCCGCAGCAACAGGTATCACGGTTGCGGTTTTCCAATGGGGCTGGTTTAGCGACATCCTTGGGGTATCGGGAACCGGTCCAATCTTCCCATTCCTGCCCATCATGGTGTTTGCAATTCTGTTTGGACTCTCCATGGACTATCAAGTCTTCCTTGTCTCTCGGATGCGTGAGGAATGGGATCACACAGGGGATAACGCGGCCGCGGTGCGCCGTGGGCTTGCAGGCTCCGGCAAGGTGGTTGCAATTGCAGCAGCGATCATGGCGAGCGTTTTTCTTGCATTCGTCCCCACACCTGACAACACCATCAAGCTTTTCGGGGTTGCTTTGGGCTCGGCCGTACTTATTGACGCATTCTTGATCCGACTGATAGCGGTGCCTTCAATTATGTCGATTATTGGTAAAGGAAACTGGTGGCTGCCTGGCTGGCTAGACCGGATTTTGCCCACAGTTCACATTGAGCCAGGTGAAGACGAAGTATTCGACGAAGAGGGCGAGGCGTCTAGGCCGGCGCCAGTGGGCTAGGGGAGAGACCCTTCCTGATTTGACAGGATTACTGTTGAGTCCTATGCCAAACATTGAAATGCCCCTCATCGATAAACCTCGCACATATCAGGTACGCACCTACGGGTGTCAAATGAATGTGCACGACTCTGAGCGCATTACTGGGCTTTTGGAGTCCGAGGGTTACACGCCAGTCCAAGAAGGTGTAGTCGCTGACCTTATTGTGTTCAATACGTGCGCTGTTCGCGAGAATGCGGATAATAAACTTTATGGCAATCTGAGTCACTTGGTGCCGATTAAGGCTGCGAATCCCGGGATGCAAATCGCTGTTGGCGGTTGCTTGGCGCAAAAGGATCAAGGGGAAATTCTGCGCAAGTCGCCCGTCGTTGACGTGGTATTCGGCACGCACAATCTGGGTTCCCTACCAGTTCTTCTGGAACGCGCTCGAATCGAACAAGAATCGCAAGTGGAGATCGCTGAAGCACTAGTCGATTTCCCATCGGCATTGCCAACCAAGCGTGATGCGATTTACAGCGCATGGGTGTCAATCAGTGTTGGTTGCAACAACACGTGCACCTTTTGCATCGTTCCTTCACTTCGTGGAAAAGAAAAAGATCGGCGTGTAGGCGATATTTTGACCGAAATTGACGTCCTTGTAGCCGACGGAGTCGTCGAAATAACACTCTTAGGACAGAATGTAAATGCATATGGTTCTGATCTCGGGGAGCCACAGGCTTTCAGTAAGTTGTTGCGTGCTTGTGGAGAGATCCCTGGGTTAGAGCGGGTTCGTTTCATGAGTCCGCATCCACGTGATTTCACCGATGACGTCATTGAGGCGATGGCTCAGACAAAGAATGTCATGCCAACATTGCACATGCCGCTGCAGTCAGGCTCAGATGCGGTACTGCAGAGAATGCGACGTTCATACCGCCAAGAGAAGTATCTGGGCATTATTGATCGCGTCCGTGCGGCAATGCCAGAGGCTTCAATCACCACAGACATCATTGTCGGTTTCCCCGGTGAGAGCGAAAGGGATTTCCAAGACACAATGGATGTCGTGAGCAGGGCCCGATTTTCCAGTGCATACACCTTCCAGTATTCAAAACGACCAGGAACGCCGGCTGCCACGATGGACAATCAAATTGACAAAGAGGTCGTTCAGGAGCGTTACGAGCGTCTCGTGAAGTTGGTCAATCAAATCTCATGGGAAGAGAACCTGGCTCAAGTTGATAGAAGTGTAGAGATTTTGGTGGCCCACAGTGAAGGCCGTAAAGACGCCAACACAAATAGGCGATCGGGCCGAACATCCGATGGTCGACTTGCACACTTTGACCTCGGTGATCTTGTTGCTCGCCCCGGTGATTTCCTTACAGGTACGGTCACATCAGCTGCACCGCATCATTTAATTGGCCGAGCAACCTCGGTACGCGCGACGCGAGCAGGGGATCTTTCCGAAACTTCTCCGAAAAGTGCTGTCATGCTCGGGATTCCCACTTTTGTTGCACCGTGAATGAATGATTCATGAGTCCACGGTCAATACTCACTATCGTCGGACCCACGGCCGTGGGCAAGACCAAACTTGCAATTGAATGTGCGCAGCGGATCCATGGAGAATTGGTGGGAACAGACTCTATGCAAGCTGTCACGGGCATGGATATCGGTACAGCAAAGCCAACAATTGAGGAACTAGAAGGTATTCCGCACCACATGCTGGATGTGTGGCCGATGTCCCACAAGGCTGACGTCGTGCAATTTAGAGATCTGGCGCGTAAATCGATTGCTGAAATTGGGCAACGGCAGCGAACCCCGATAGTTGTCGGTGGCAGTGTTCTTTATATAAAGGCAGTTCTTGATCAATTCGATTTCCCGGCAACTGACCCGATTATCCGTGCACGCTACGAAGCGCTGCTAGATCAGGATGGCCCTGAGAAACTACATGAACTCTTGGCACAGAAAGATCCAGTAACAGCGGGCAATATTTTGCCGGGAAATGGCCGCCGAATAGTTCGTGCGCTCGAAGTTATCGAGATCACGGGCGAGCCATACAACTCTCGGTTGCCAGAGCCAGTGGAGGAAATCCCAAGTGTTCGCATCGGCTTGGAAATTGATCGAGTCAGCATGGACTCACGAATTGTGAAACGTGTCGATCAAATGCTGGACTTTGGCTTCGTAGCAGAAGTCGAACGCCTTGAATCAGAGGGTTTGCGCAACGCACCAACTGCATCACGTGCGATTGGGTACTCCCAGGTTTTGGCCTATTTGAGTGGGGATTTGGGCGCAGAGGAGATGCGGGAAAAAATAATCTATACAACGCAAAAATTCGCTCGTCGCCAACAACGGTGGTTCCGGCAGGATCCCCGAATCCACTGGCTGCCTTGGAACCGAGAGCACTTGACCGATTCGGTGTTAATTTACTTTGACGAAGTACTCAGTTCCCAGTAGGGCATCAAAAATGGGTTTCGGTAACTTGCTCAAAACAGCGAGAGTCCGAATTGTGCCATCGGCACTTGACTGTGATGAGTGCGCCATAATCGATGCCTTCTTGAGCGGGGTGAATTCACGCACGTTGACCCGATGGGTGATGAGGGCTTTGGGAGTCCAACTCTGCGCGAAAGTGTCGGGGTCAAAGTCCGGTGGAGTGAGCGACAAGGCACCGGCTAACTTCACAGCTCGAGCGATGGGCTCGCGTGGGAGAGTCGCCTCAAAAAGGGTGCAAGAAGTTTGTCGCTGCAGAGTGCGGGCAACTCTGTGCACTTGAACGTGGTCAGGGTGACCGTAGCCTCCCGATGGGTCGTATCCCACCAGCGTGTCCACTTTCAATTCGAGTACGAGGTCGGCGAGGCTCGCAGCGACAATTTCAGGATCCAGTCCGGCAAATCCGCCATTGGCAATGTGCTCACCATGTAATCCGGAATCCGGGTAATTAAGTTCGGTAATGCTGGAAACACCGAGAATCTCGGCAGATTGAGTTAGTTCAACTGACCGGTGTGAGGCAAGGTCGTTGGCGAATTCACCAGAGGTTAATCCGGCTGACCCATCAGTGGCAACGACGAGGTGAACGCGGTGTCCTGCGGCATGGGCTTTGGCCATGGTTCCGGCTGTGAGGAGTGCCTCGTCGTCGGGATGGGCGTGTAGGAAGAGCAGGTTGCGCATAGTGGACCCATTGTGGCGTACGGTCTGCTCCGTGCGGATCACCCATATCAGCGATTGCTTTGCTCCCAGAACGGGAGGCATTGAATCCCAAGTTTTGGGGCTAGCCCGCGCCCAGCACTTGATGGGTGATCAGGTACGGGTGATAACCGCAACGTCTGGATTACCGTTCACCGAATTTCCCGTCGATCGGTTGAGTTTCCCTGTTCCCTTTGACCTCCCGATCCACCCACGAACATTTCGCGGTGTCACCCGCCTTTTAACGGAGAATGTTCCGGAAGTTGTCCACGTCCATGCCGGTGTGCTTTCCCCATTCGCTTGGAGCGCCACTCGCGCAGCCCACGATCTCGGCATTCCGATCTTGGTGACAATTCACAGTGTGTGGGGTCAATTTGCACGTCCCATGTTCGGGGTCAGTGGAGCATTGCTGAAGTGGAATCGAGTTGCCATGAGTGCTGTAAGTGATGTTGCAGCAGAACACATGAGTGCATCCCTCGGTGTGGACATAGATGTCGTGCCTAACGGGATTGATCCCAACCTATGGACCCGTGCCGTCACCGCAGATAAGAATGCCATGCCCCTTCAACTTGTCAGTGTTTTGCGAATTGCACCACGGAAAAGAACAGGAGCACTACTTCGCATAATGAAGGAATTACAAACCCTTGGCGTGAACGCACATCTCAATCTTGTTGGCGACGGTCCTGAGCGAGCTATGTGGGAAAGAAGGGCTCGAAAAGGCCAACTGCCTGTGACATTTCATGGACGGTTGGCCCCAGCGGAACTCAAATTGGTTCTTGATCGATCACAAATATTCATTCAGCCTTCCATCAAAGAATCATTTGGTATTGCGGCATTGGAGGCTCGGGCCAACGGTCTCGCGGTTGTCGCCCGGAGCGGAACGGGAACGCAGACATTTATTACTGATGGAGTCGACGGGCGGATCTGTCATTCCGATACGGGTATTGCTTTGGCTATTAAGAAGTGGGATTCAGACCGAATTGCCCTTGGCACCATTCTGGAACACAATGCGCGCGTTTCCCCCGATTATTCGTGGACTGATATTGATCATCGGGTGCGTGCGGCCTACCAACGCGCAATGACGTTAGCGCAATAGAGTGGGGTGGTGAGTTTATTGGCGGAATTAGTGTTCGTTAAAGGTCATGGGACAGCCAATGATTTTATCCTTTACAACAATGAGAAATCATCGATTCACATTTCGCCCACTCAGGTTGAGGCCCTGTGTGACCGTCGCTCAGGCTTGGGCGCGGACGGCGTGATTGGTGCTGTCCGAACGAAAAATATTGACTTACCTGGAATTGATCATGGCAATGCAACTTGGTTCATGGACCATCAAAATGCCGACGGAAGTTATGCTGAAATGTGTGGCAACGGTGCACGGGTATTTGCCCGTTACTTGGTCGCGAATGGTCTTGAAACAGAAAAGGAATTCACCATCTCAACACGTGGTGGTGTTCGTGCCGTGCAGGTGCATCCTGATCTCACCGTATCCATTGAGATGGGACAAGCTTTTGCTGCTTCGCCACAGGCACCAACACCTACACAAAGAATTCACCTAGCGACGGGTGAAGTATTTGATTCGGTAGGAGTGTTCTTTCCTAATCCCCATGCTGTGTGTTGGGTGGATGAAGCGCAACTATCTCAATTGATTCTGTGCGAGATTCCCGCAGTCGAACCACTTGATGCATTTCCCGAAGGAATGAACGTTGAATTCGCCGCGATAACGGCCCCCGGCGAAGTAAGAATGCGGGTGTTTGAGCGTGGGGTGGGTGAGACTCAATCCTGTGGGACCGGTGCGTGTGCCGTTGCTTGGGCTGCCAGACGGAGCCAAAAAATTCATGAGAATCAATTTGTTTGGAAAGTGTCTGTACCTGGTGGGGAGCTCTTCGTAAGCGAAAACAGTGAAACAGGGGACTTCACTTTGCGGGGAGCAGCCGAACTTGTCGCTCGTGGCCGGGTTTTAATCTAATTTGGGGTCGTGAATCCACCAATCGTTTTTAACAGTAGGTCATCTGGAAGGCATCTGCGATACTTAGTTTGTGAATGAAACTGGCTCCGATCAAGATCTTGATGTAAGCCTTGAACTCGAGCAGAGGGCCGGACTACGCAAGGTCTCGTCCTTGTCCACGGAACTACAGGACATCACAGAGGTCGAATATCGACAGATCAGGCTTGAACGGGTGGTTCTCGCAGGGGTGTGGACCAGTGGCGGCGTTGAGTCAGCTGAGCGTTCGCTGCGTGAGTTGGCGGCCTTGGCGGAAACAGCTGGATCCGTCGTGGTCGACGGTGTGATCCAACGACGCGATGCTCCTGATCCTGCGACCTACTTAGGTTCGGGAAAAGTTCAGGAATTGGCTCGTATCGTCACTGAAACGGGCGCTGACACCGTGATTTGCGATGGTGAGTTAACGCCGGGGCAACTCAGGCAGTTGGAAAATATTGTCAAAGTAAAAGTTGTTGACCGCACTTGGCTAATTCTTGACATTTTCGCCCAGCATGCGCGCAGTCGCGAAGGCAAGGCTCAGGTCTCGCTAGCCCAGATGCAGTATCTGTTACCGCGGCTGCGCGGTTGGGGTGAGTCGCTGAGCCGGCAAGCAGGTGGGCACGCTGGTGGAGCCGGTGGAGGTTTGGGCACGCGTGGCCCCGGTGAAACCAAGATCGAAACTGATCGTCGACGCATCAGGGCCCAAATGACAAAGTTGCGCCGTGAACTCAAGGCCCTTGAGGCCACCCGCAAAACCCAGCGCGGCGCTCGAGAAGCATCGGGGATTGCAACTGTGGCACTGGCCGGATACACAAATGCAGGAAAATCAAGTGTGCTTAATGCATTGACTGGGGCAGGGGTACTTGTGCAAGATGCACTGTTTGCAACCCTAGACCCAACTGTTCGAAAGATGAAGGCACCAAGTGGTAAGGAATTCACCCTCGCTGACACTGTGGGTTTTGTTCGGCACTTGCCACACGACCTCGTTGAGGCTTTTCGGTCAACGCTGACCGAAGTGCAGGAAGCCAGTCTCATCGTTCATGTGGTCGATGGCTCAGATGAAGACCCATTCGGGCAGATTTCGGCGGTGCGAGAGGTACTCAACGAAATTGGTGCTGGTGAAATACCTGAAATCATCGCAATAAATAAATGTGATATCGCGGACCCGATGGACATCACCGCAATCCAGGGATCATTCCCGGAATCAATTGTGATCAGTGCACAAACGGGTGCTGGGCTTGACGAATTACTGGAGCGAATAGATTCGGTACTACCTCAAACGCTCGTGGCAATTGATGTGACGATTCCTTACAATCGTGGGGATTTACTTGCCCGCATTCATGACTCCGGTGAGCAAGTGCGTATTGACCATGTGGAAATGGGTAGTTGCGTGACGGCGTTAGTACCTCCAGCGTTAGCAGCCGACATCAAGCGTCAAGGGTTTTTGCGTGCCGGTTGATATCGATGCCCAAGAGTTATTACAAAAGACAGTCGATGCATTTAATGGCTCGGAGCGTCTAGGTCAGCAACAGATGGTTTCGACAATCGTCGAGGGTTTGAGTGCGGGAGGTCATCGAATCATCCAAGCTGGAACTGGAACAGGAAAATCACTCGGCTACCTTGTTCCTGCTGCCGCTCACGCACTGAGTGAGGGAGGCAGCACGGTAGTAGTGTCTACTGCGACCATAGCGCTACAGCGGCAATTAATGGAAAAAGATTTACCGCTTCTGGCATCAACTTTGGCGAAGGAGTACGGCGTTACATTGACGTTCGCTGTCCTCAAAGGTCGAAACAATTACGTATGTCTACAAAAACTGCACTCGGAGATTCCAGACCCTGATGGCGAGGCACTTTTTGACGTGAGTCGTGGAGTTCTTGGAGACCAAGCCGTTGCGGTTCGGGCGTGGGCAACGAGCACCGACACCGGTGACAAAGACGATTTCGGTGACGACATAGATCCCCGGGTGTGGCGGGCATTTTCGGTGAATAGACGCGAATGCGTTGGTGAATCAAAGTGCTCATTCGGAGAAGATTGTTTTACGGCAAAAAGGCGGTTGCAAGCTCAGGCTGCGCACATTGTTGTCACAAATCATGCACTATTAGCCATTGATGTTGTTGAAGGAATTCCAATTTTGCCTGACCACGACATTGTGATTATCGATGAAGGCCATGAAATAGTTGATCGAGCCACTGGCGCGATAACAATTGAACTAAATGCAGCGGGGGTGGAAAGGGCGATTTCGCGGGTTGGCTCACAGGTGAGCGATCAAACCATGGACGTATTGATGGACTCCCAGAAGGCCTTCGAGGATGCACTGCTGGCGTCCTCGGACCCAACGTCTGGACTAACACGGCTTTCTCATGTGGATCCTGAGCTACTCCTGGCCTTGACTCTTATTCGAGATGCGAGCCATGCAGGTGTTAGCGAGATGGTGCCTCAAAAGGGTGAAGACCCAGATATTGCAGCGCGAAATCAGAGAGCCCGAGGTGGCCTTGAGGAACTACACGATTTCGCGGGGGCACTCATATCTCAAGGAAATGATTCCGTGTTGTGGATTGATCATGATGGACGGCCGCCAACACTGCACAGTGCGCCTTTGAGTGTCGCACACCTTTTACGCGACCGGTTATTTGCTGAGAAGTTCGCGATCGTTACCAGCGCAACCCTGACCACGAGCGGTAATTTCGATTCAATTTCAGCGTCCCTTGGTTTGGGCACGGATAAACGCACAGAGACACTCGATGTTGGCTCCCCATTTGATTATGCAAAACAAGGGATTCTTTATGTCGCAGCAGATCTGCCACCCCCAGGGCGTGAAGGACTTGATATGGCGAGCCTGGATGCGATGGGAGAGTTG
>Ga0208544_10000206_pt1 | contig 48716 bp, 44 predicted proteins | sample DEB08_DNA_9_FD_184526 | JGI IMG/M metagenome (GOLD analysis project Ga0208544, IMG submission 184526) | Aqueous microbial communities from the Delaware River and Bay under freshwater to marine salinity gradient to study organic matter... | ecosystem: Environmental > Aquatic > Marine > Coastal ... | reverse complement strand
GAGCTACAAAGCAGCTTTCAACGGCCTGTGACATAGTAAGCTGGTGAGTACCTATTTTTTGTTTTTGCCGTTCAACTATTGGGTCTAGTCCATCGCGCAGAATTCTTCGCGCCTCTGCTGCTCTTTCCCTGGCTTCAGCAATCGAAACGTCAGGCCAAGGCCCAAGGCCCATTTCGCGACGGCGTCCAGTGACAGTAATCCGCAAAATCCATTTCCCTGCGTCTCGATTACGCTTGAATAACCAAAGCCCCTGCCCGTCAGCATATTTGCCCGCATCAAGAGACTTGGCTTTCATCTGAGATAAGGAGTTTCGTATCAATTCAGACCACCTTTTAGACCACCTTGTCAACGGTGAAACTATGAGTCATTATGTTCTACTATGTCAAGTGCAAGGAAAATTAAATAAATTAAATCAATATATTAAGAAAAACTATGTTCATCAATGAGAAGTACCTTTTATGCCGTCCGGGGGCACCAGTTAAGTTGGTGAAATTATTGACTTCGTAAACTTCGGGTAAGTGATCATCTTGCGATTTGCTGATGGGCACGCGCTATCTAGACAACTCTCGGCGCGCCAAACGTTTTTTCTCGCTGCAAAAAATTCCTTCCAAGCTTATGCGCTAAAACTTTTATGTGCTGCTTCCAATTTCTGCCAATCAAACTCTACCCCTGTTCCAGGCGTATCTGGTGCGATTGCCGTATGGTTTTCCACTACCAGTGGCCGCAATGTGTAATCATCAATTGGGAAAGAATGGACTTCAATTAGCCCAGCGTTGGATTGGGCTGAAACCAGCGACACGTGTAATTCCTGCATGCCGTGGCTACAAACGGGAATGTTAAATTGACGCGACACTTCAGCAACTTGCAACCAACCGCTAATGCCACCGCAATTGGAGGCATCGGGTTGAATAAAACTCAACTTGGACTGTTTGAATGCCATTTCGAATTCATGGATTGTGTGTAGGTTTTCGCCCATTGCGAGCGGCATGCCTGTGGCTTCAGCAATTTCACCGAAGCCCGCATAATCATCTGGAATTGTAGGCTCTTCGAACCAAAGCAGATCAAACTCTTTAAAAGCGTTGGCTGCTTCAATCGCTTGGGTTACACTCATGGAATAATTAGCGTCGACCATGAATGCGATGTCGGGACCTATAAGTTCACGGATTGCTGAAATGCGGCTTACATCCTCGGCCAAATTTGGCTGACCTATTTTGATCTTGATGCCATCATACCCCTTCGCAAGATAACGAAGGGTTTGGTCTTTCAGCTTCTCGATGGAAAAATTCAGATCGATCCCGCCTGCATAAGCGCCGCATTTATTGCTGGCGCCACCTGCCATTTTCCAAAGCGGTAGACCGCTCATTTTCCCTTTACAATCCCATAGAGCGATATCTACGGCGGATATAGCGAAGGACGCGATGCCGCCTCTTCCCACATAGTGGATGTGCCATTGCATGGCATCATATAATTCAGCAATTTTAGTGCCGTCTTTGCCTAAAACAAAAGGCGCTACATCACTATCGATCATTGCCTTGATGGACGTGCCGCCTTTGCCGCCTGTATAGGTATAGCCGGTTCCTTCAATGCCGTTTTTCAAAGTGATCGTGCAGGTGATCAATTCGAAATGCGAATGGTCACCGTGCTTTGCATCCACCAATACTTCTGCAAGAGGAACTCTAAATAGCCGCGTTTCGACTTTGATGATGGCAGACATAGGTAGTCCTTCTGGCAATATAGGTTTGATTTACATATCCGCGCATTCTGGGACGGGAGATGTTACTTTTCCTTCTTTGAAAAAGCGCACAAGATTTTCAACAGTAAGATCGCCCATGGCCTGGCGCGTTTCAACTGTGGCGCTGGCCACATGAGGCGTTAGAACAACATTTTCCATTTCGAACAGCGCTTCGGGCACCTGCGGTTCTGCTTCAAAGACATCAAGCCCGGCATTACCTAATCGGCCTTCCCGTAATGCTTTTACCATTTCAGCTTCATCTACCACGGTTCCACGGGCTACATTGATCAGGGTACCCTGTGGACCAAGGGCATTCATAACATCGCGGTTTACAAGCTTGTTGGTAGAGGCCCCGCCTGGTGTAATTACCACCAGATAATCCACATCTTTAGCCATCTCTACGAGATCAGCATAATACCGATATGGGCTTTCGGGCTTTTGATTTCTGGTGTGATAAACAATGTCACAGCTAAATGCTTCTAACTTGCGGGCGATTGTTTCACCAATGCGGCCAAGGCCAACGATACCGACCCGCTTGCCTTCAATCGAAGTTGTCAAAGGCGCATTGCCTTTGGCTTTCCAATTTCCAGAGCGGACCCATTGATCGTCGCGCAACAGTCGTCTGCTGACCGCCAACATAAGCATGATCGCAGTATTGGCTACGTCGTTGTTCAACACATTAGGCGTGTGCGTCACGATCACGCCTTTGGCTTTTGCTGCTAAAACATCGATGGCATCATAGCCAACGCCATAGCAAGAAATGACTCTCAAGTTTGGCGTGCCATCCATGATTTGCTTAGAAACGCCTGCATGACCGTTAGTGGCAATCGCTTCGATCTTGCTGCCATTAGCAGTCAAAAAATTTACTAAACCATCGATTTTATCCAACTCATGAATTTCAAAATCAGCCGCAAACGCCTCCATCATCCGAGGCGTGGCAGATCCGATGAGCAACATATCTTTTTTCAAAGCGGTTTCCTTTGGGTTTTGAAGAGTGGTCTTGGCTTTGTTTAGGCACAATTAAATTACTTGGCAATCGCAACCTGCGCGGGCGACTAAATTCTGGCAGCGACCAGTTGGACCTTTGATCGATGGCGCAAATCTTTATCAATATGGGTTTGAAGAAGGTCTACACAGGTTGAAACTTCGTGGCGCAAAGCGGCTTCAAAAATCAATTTATGCTCTTTCACATTCGTCACATCAAAGCCGAAATTCGTATCATCGCTGATCAATTGCTGGCGAAAACGGTTGTAAATATTGTGGTGCATTTCCAACAATAGTTTGGAACCACATGCGCTGATAAGTGTCTTATGAAAACTGTATTCAGCCTCATTCCAAAACGCTACGTGAGGGAGAATCTTGCCGGAATCCATAATGATGTTTTCCACATGGGCAAGCTTATGATAGCTGGCAGCAAGCTCTGCTTCCCAGTCCAGTCCACCTTTTTCAAGGGACAACCGAGCCCCCTCTTTCTCCAACAACAGCCGCATATGAATAAGGTCGATTCGATTTTCCGCCGTTCCCAACGGGACTCTAAAGCCCTTTTGCTCAATAGCCTCAAGATGACCTTCACAAGACAGTTTCAAGAAAACTTCGCGAACTGTACTGGCAGAGCAGTTGTAGTTATGACGAATTCTTTCAGCACGTAATTTGCCACCTTGAAGAAATTTTCCCGCCGTCAGCTTTGCTTTCACATCATGGTATATTTCTGCTGAGCTTAGTTTTTTGCTTTTTTCATCCATGACGCCGCAATCCTTGAAAATTCGCATTAATAGATAATTTCGTGATTTTTAATATTCACGAAATTCAAGCGATTCACAAGTAAGTAGCTTGTCTTTTATCTGCGCCTTGTTAACCTCTTGGTCCCTGAGGAGGGATTTTTCGAAAAATGCGTGGGAGGAATTATCTGCGCGAATTCGAGTAAACAGGAGGAGGATTCTAATATGAAAATTTTGAAAACAGCATTGGCAGCTCTTGCCGCAACAACCATGATGGCGGGCATCGCAAGTGCCGCTTCTCATGAGACGAAAACAAAGCTCCGCATTCAAACGCACTACGCACCAGAAACACCGTCTGGTAAATTGGCGGCTGAATATGTGGATGACATTCAAGTCATGTCTAATGGAATGATTGAAGTGGAAATGTTCTACTCATCTTCTGTTGTAAAGTCAGTGGAAACATTCGATGCGGCAGCTACCGGCATTCTTGACTGTGACATGACAGGCGGCGCTTACCAGACTGGTAAGAACCCTGCATTCCAATTTGTTGGTGACATAATGGGCGGTTACGACACGCCTTATCAGCAACTGTCATGGTTGTATTACGGTGGCGGTCTTGACGCTGCGCAGAAGCTTTACAACAAATTCGACATGGAGCTGATCGGCTGGTGGGTTTATGGACAAGAATCGCTTGCTTCAACCAAGCCAATCCGTGGCGTAGCTGATTTGAAAGATTGGAAATTCCGTTCTCCTCCAGGAATGGAAACAAAGATCTTTGAAAAACTAGGCGCAAAACCAATCGTTATGGATTTCACCGAGATCTTTACGGCGCTTGAATCAGGCATCATAGATGGCGCGGATGCTTCAGGTCTTGCAAACAATGTTGGCCTAGGTTTGTATGATATTGCAAACTATACAAACTTCCCGGGCTTCCATTCTATGCCATCAGATCACCTTGCTTGTAACAAAGCAAAATTTGATGCGATGCCAGAAGCGCAGCAACGCGTCATGAAAGTTGCGATGCAAGCATTGGCTTTGAAAACAGCTTTGACGTTTGAGAAGAAGAATGCAGAAGCTGCAGCAGCACTTCGCGCAAAAGGCGTCGAGTTGGCACAGTGGTCACCTGCTGATCTCCAAACATTCCGTGATGCTGCTCAAGCGACTTGGCCTGAGTTTGCTTCAACACCGGAAGCTAAAGATCTGGTTGAAGCACACCTTACTTACCTTCGTGCGCTTGGCCTAGCTAAGTAATCGACTTAGATTTGGGCAGCCTTCAACGGGCTGCCCTTTTCTATTCTCTTTGCTCTTTCGAAAAAGTGGCATTCGCTTTCCAATGGCCCCCTCTTTTTCGAAATGGCAGGCATAGACTACATTTAAATTCTTGGGAGGGGATTAGATGGTTGAGCACGAAAGAAGCGGTCCGGTTGATACGATGAACTGGACATTCAGCAGAGTTTGCATGTGGCTCCCTGCTTTTATCGTCGCCATTATTTTCTATGAAGTTTTTATGCGCTATATTTTGTTCAAGCCAACGCTTTGGGTGAACGAAATGTCCCTTTGGCTAGGCGGAGCGATTTACGTTACCGCTGGGCTTTATGCCATGCAGCAACGCAGCCATATCCGCATCTTTGTCCTATATGATTTGGCACCTTCCTGGTTAAGACGCATTTTTGATATCGCATCGGTAGTTTGTGTTTGCATCTTTGTATTCGCGGTTGTTTGGGGCGGCTACGGGGAAGCTGTTGCAAAATTTTGGCGCTGGGAGGCATTTGGAACTGCCTATGACCCGCCAATTCCAGCAACAAACAAACCCTTGGTATTGGTAACTTTGTTTGTTCTCGCGCTTCAAGCAATTTCCAACTTGATCAGAGACTGGCCGGCGCAAGCATGGATTCGCAAGACCTTTGATGTCATCTCTGTGGCAATGGTATTGTGGCTTGCTTACAAGGCCATCCCCGTCTTCACAGACTTTTCCGAGACAGGCCCAAAGATGCCAATGAAATGGCGCATTGGGATGGGGCTTGGAATTTTGGCCGCTGTCTTGCTAATGGTTTATGGTTTGGTAAAGGACTTTAACAAGACACCGACACCTTATGCAGGCGATGATGATGAAGAAATCGCCAATGAAGTGAAAGCGCAGAACAAAGATCTGTTGGTCGATGAAGTATTGAGCGGAAATCCGCCAAAGCCCAGTAAGTAAGGCGGTCAAACGTTATGGATATCGGTACAATTTCAATTGTTCTTTTGTGCGGAATGCTTTTGCTGTTGGCAATCGGCATGCCGCTTGGCTTTGCATCGGGCTTTCTGGCCGTCCTCGTAATGATCATGAAGTTCGAGCCAACTTTGTTGAGCGATCCTTTTAGTTTTGGCACTGGTATTTTGACTGGAACTTTCGGCAGTGGACCGATGAATATTCTGGCTCAACGCCTCTACGGCATTATGACCGATTACGTGCTCATATCAGTCCCGCTGTTTATATTCATGGCGACCCTGCTGGAGCGTTCCGGTATTGCCCGGGATATGTATTCATCCTTGAACCAGTGGATGTCTCGTACCCGCGGCGGCATCGCGGTTGTGACTGCGATCATGGCTATTGTTATGGCAGCCATGTCCGGTATTATTGGCGGTGAAGTGGTTTTGCTTGGTCTGATCGCCCTGCCCCAGATGCTGCGTTTGGGATATAACCAGAACCTTGCGGTTGGTACGATCTGCGCATCCGGTTCGCTCGGTACAATGATCCCGCCATCGATTGTTTTGATCTTCTTTGGCCTGATCACAGAGACTTCCATCCACGCTCTGTTTAAAGCGGCATTTGTCCCTGGTTTCATTTTAGCCAGTTTTTACATCATTTATATCTTGGTCGTTACCCGCATGAACCCTGACTTGGCTCCATTGCCGGAACCAACGGAAAAAGACATGACGGGCGCACAAAAACTGCAATATAGCTCGACTTTGCTCGTTATGCTGATTGGCGCTGCCTGTTCCCTGATTGTCGTGCGAATTCTTTTCATCAATTCGATTGGGGAGATTGAGGAAGACACCTGGTTTCAAGCGCCGATGTCTATCTACAATTATTCCATCGCGACGCTGACTTGTCTTGCCTATCTTTGGTTTCATACAGGCTTTGATGTTGCTCGCGACGCTTGGGAGCGAGGCAAAGGCATGATTGCTCCCCTGATTGTGGTGTTTGTTGTACTTGGTTCTATTTATGGCGGCATTACCGGTATTACCGAGGCTGCTGCAATCGGCTCGATAGCGGTACTTGCCCTCATTGTTATTCGGGGTGAATTCTCATTTAACCTGTTGCGTGAAGCATCCATGCGGACCTTTAAATCCACTGGCACGATCATTTGGGTCACCTTTGGCGCCACAGCATTAGCGGGGGCCTACACGATTTCAGGTGGTCCAACTTTTGTTGCTAATTTGATCATTGGCTATGACTTGCCGACGCTTGGCGTCTTGATGGTGATGATGGTTATCTTCCTGTTCCTTGGTGCCTTTATGGACTGGACAGGTATCGTTCTTTTGGTGATGCCAGTGTTCATGCCAATTGTTCTCAAATTACCCCTTGAAGATATTGGTGTATTCTCACCATTGGTGGATAACGCGTCCTTTGTGTCCGTTTGGTTCGGGATATTATTCTGCGTGAACATGCAGGTCAGTTTCTTGTCACCACCGTTTGGACCTGCCGCCTTCTATCTCAAATCTGTTGCGCCATCTTACATCACCCTGCCGGATATTTTCCGTGGGTTCCTGCCGTTCATCGGTATCCAGCTGGTGGTGTTGATGTTGATCTTGTTCTTCCCAGAACTGACCATGTTCTTCAGAAGCTAGGAAGCGTCCGAAAATGCTGAGCGATGCGCAAAAAACATTTTTCGAGACCGAGGGATATCTGGTTGTTGAAGATGTGTTGGACAAGCGCAGCGTAATCGATTCGGTAAAGGATGAATATTCGAAGCTGATGGATACGCTTTACGAAGGGTGGTATTCTGAAGGTAAGGTTTTGGCTCCGCCGGAAGCTCTCGATTTCCACGGAAAGTTGCTGGCCGCTTATAAAGCTGGCTGCGACTGGTTTCAGCCGATGGACATTTCTCTCCCTGGGGACCGTATCACCAACGAAACACCAATGCATTTCGGGCCAGCGATCTTTGATCTGATTACGCACGAACGCTTGCTGGATTTGGTAGAAGACTTGATTGGCCCTGAACTGGTCTCCAATCCCATTCAACATGTTCGGATTAAGCCGCCGGAAACCACCTTACGTCAGGATGAAATTAGAGCCCATATTACGGCGACAGATTGGCACCAAGACCGCGCCGTCGGACATGCCGACGCTGATGAAACCAATATGGTCACAGTCTGGTGTGCGATCAGTGATGCAACAATCGAAAATGGTTGCCTTCAAGTTATTCCAAAAGCTCATCGGCAAGGTATGAAACCACATTGTCCAAAAGTTCAAACAGCTATCGCTGACGGTTTTATCGACGAAAATACTGCGGTTCCTTTACCGGTAAAGAGTGGCGGTGTGGTTATTTTTCATCCCCTCGCCCCACATGCTTCCCTCGTGAATAAAACCGATAGCTTTCGCTGGTCTTTCGATATTCGCTTCAACAAAATTGGCGAACAGACCGGGCGGGCGCATTTTCCTGAATTCATAGCGCGCAGTAAAGCAAACCCTTCCAGTGAAATGCGGGACTGGCGTTTATGGAAACACAATTGGGAACTGGCAAGAAAACGGCTAGCTACAAGCCCACACATCAATATTCATCGCTGGCAATCAGACGCACCTTTTTGCGCATAATGGAACATTAAATGGCTGATTACATTCGCTTAGACGCAACTGACAATGTTGTGACACTGACCAAACCCTTGGAGGCTGGAAGTGTTATTGAAAACACTACAACCAAGGTCATGATCCCGCCTGGTCACAAGCTTGCAACAACGGCTATCTCCAAAGGCGATGCCATTCGCAAATACGCTCAGATCATCGGATATGCTCTGGAAGATATTGATGCAGGCGACCATGTCCATGTGCACAATATCGAGTTCAGAAATACTGATATGGCTTATGAATTTTCTACGGATTTGCGCTCAGTAGATATGGTGCCTGAAACCCAGCGGGATACATTTATGGGGTTTCGCAGGCCTAACGGAAAAGTTGGAACGCGAAACTATATCGGTATCGTCACATCGGTAAATTGCTCGGCAACGGCAGCACGGATGATTGCCAATGCATTTGGACCCGATGAAGTGGCAGCTTATCCTAATGTGGATGGTGTCGTTGCGTTTGTTCATGGCACTGGCTGTGGCATGGCAAGTGATGGTGACGGGTTTGACGCTCTGCAACGGGTAATGTGGGGATATGCACGCCATCCAAATCATGCCGGTGTGTTGATGGTTGGCCTTGGTTGCGAGATGAACCAGATCGATTGGCTATTGGAGGCAATGGGTTTAAAAGACGGCCCTCTCTTTCAAGCAATGAACATCCAAGATGTTGCCGGCCTTCGCAAGACCGTGGAAATAGGCATTGCCAAAGTAAAGGCTATGTTGCGGGAAGCCAATAAGTTTGTTCGCGAACCTTGCCCTGTTTCAGAACTGATGGTGGCGCTTCAATGTGGCGGGTCAGACGCTATGTCCGGTATCACTGCAAACCCTGCTCTGGGCTATGCGTGCGATCTTTTGACTGCACAAGGCGGTACTGGCGTTCTAGCCGAAACACCTGAAATATACGGTGCTGAGCATTTGCTTACCCGCAGAGCAAAAGACAGAAAAACCGGAGAGAAACTTGTTAGCCTCATTCGCTGGTGGGAAGATTATACGGCACGGAATAAAGGTAGCATGGATAACAACCCAAGCCCGGGTAATAAAAAAGGCGGTCTAACCACAATATTGGAAAAATCTCTAGGAGCTGCAGCCAAAGGTGGAACCACCCCACTCAATGGCGTTTATAAATATGCGGAACCAGTCACCGCAAAAGGGTTCACCTTTATGGATTCACCTGGATACGACCCCGCTTCGGTTACGGGACAAATCGCCAGCGGCTGCAATCTGGTTGCCTTTACGACCGGGCGCGGATCGGCATTCGGTTCAAAGCCCTCACCCTGCATAAAAATTTCAACGAACTCTGTGATGTATGAACGCATGCGTGATGACATGGATATCAATGCTGGCGATATGCTTACGGACGGTGTGACATTAGAAGAAAAAGGGCGGGAAATTTACGAGCTGTTATTGCGCGTTGCATCGGGTGAGCAATCCAAGTCTGAAATGCAGGGCCTTGGTGACTATGAATTTGTGCCATGGCAAATTGGTGCGACCATGTAATGGCGAGATGAACTCAAGTTCAGGAGCAAATTGATGGCACGGAATATTTCCAAAGAAGTTCTGAGTGATGATCAGATCAGTTTTTATCAGGAGAACGGCTATCTGATTTTAGAAAACCATGTTCCTATGGATATTATCGAAAATATCCGCGCTGAAATCGCACGCTTCAATGAAGAAGCAAAAGGAATGACCGCGTCAAATGATCGGCTTGATCTGGAAGATAGCCATACTCCAGATCATCCTCGTTTGCGCCGTATCAAGCTGCCGCATACCACCAGTCCGATAATGAAAGACTTGCTGTTTTCTGATCATATTCTAGCGCCAGCACGTGATCTTATTGGCCCTGATATACGATTGCATACGACCAAGTTGAACATGAAATCCGCCAATTATGGTGCGGCAATCGAGTGGCATCAGGACTTCGCGTTTTACCCCCATACCAATGATGATGTGCTGGCGATTAGCGTGATCATTGACGATATGGATAGCGAAAACGGACCTTTGATGGTGTTCCCCGGTTCTCACAAAGCAGCAATATACGATCATCATGTGGATAGCGTTTTTGCAGGAGGTATGGACTTGGCGCAAAACGGCTTTGATATGGCTGATGCCGTTGAGCTGCAGGGCCCAGCTGGATCTATCTCTATTCATCACGGGCGCATTGTTCATGGATCGGCGCTCAATACATCAGATCATGACAGACGCCTTTTATTTTATGAAATGATGGCTGCGGATGCTTTCCCTATCATGGGCGCTATGACAAAGTTTGAATCCATTGAAGATTATGATTCCCGCATGCTTTGCGGAAAGACCACTCTTCATCCCCGCCTTGAGAGTGTCCCGGTTCGCATTCCTCAACCACAACCGGACAAAAATCGCTCAATCTATGAAATTCAAAGTCGTGTGAAAAACCGCACCTTCTCAACTGCAAGTTAGGAAAAAAATGTCGAAACCAAAAATCGGATTTATCGGACTTGGCCTCATGGGCGCTGCAATGGTCGACCGTCTGCTTGATCAGGGATATGCGATTACCGTTGTTGCAAACCGTTCACGCACGGCAATTGAGAAAGCTGTAGGCCGCGGGGCGGTTGAAGTTCAATCATCGAAAGAGCTTGCTGCGGCGAGTGATATTGTCATGCTTTGTATGGATACATCAGACTCTGTTGAATCACGCATGTTTGGTGATGACGGCGTAATCGCCGGATTAGAACCCGGATCAACTGTGATTGATTTTGGAACCTCTTTACCTGCTTCAACCCGGAAGATTGGCGAGAAAGTTGCTGCCGCTGGAAGCACTTACCTTGATGCCCCATTGGGCCGCACGCCTGCCCATGCCTTGGAAGGCAAACTAAATATCATGTGTTCTGGGGATGAGACAGCATTTGCTAAAGTCAAACCTGTCTTGGAAGACCTTGGTGAAAATGTTTTCCATCTTGGTGCTCTTGGATCTGGTCACACCATTAAGCTCATGAACAATTTCTTTGGCATGACAGTTGCCAATGCCATGTCAGAGGCATTTGCTTTTGCTGATGTGGCTGGCATAGAACGCCAGAAACTTTATGACGTGATGTCCGCCGGACCGCTTCATTCAGGTATGATGGATTTTGTTAAAGCCTATGGCGTGGATGGAAACCCTGCCATGCTGGCTTTCGCTATTAAAAACGCCAGCAAAGATGTCGGCTATTATAACAAAATGGTCGAAGAAACCGGCAATACTTCAATCATGGCTAAAGGTGCTTTGGGTGCCCTAAGCGAAGCCACAAAAAGCGGCAGTGGTGATAAAATGGTTTCTCAGATGGTCGATTATTTCGCAGATCAATTTAAGAAATAATCTCATGGAATAAAAGGAACCTGTGTTGGCCCGTTTAGTTGCCAAGGAAAACGAAGATAGACCAGCATTGGGCATCGCCTTTATGCTGGTTGCTTACCTGTTTTTTTCATTTATTGACACCAGCGCCAAATGGCTGGCGCTGGCTGGTTTATCAGCGTTTCAACTTTCGTTTATGCGGTATTTCGGGCATTTCGTTATCTCCTTGGGGCGAATTGCCAAAGGCGGTGTTTCACGCGATAGATTTGGCACAAGTCATATGGGGTTGGTTTTGCTACGGGGTGGTCTCTTGGCCCTATCGACCGTCTTAAATTTTATCGCGCTGCGATATATTCCGCTGACTCTGACCTCTACCATTCTCTTTTCGTCCCCGATCATTATTTGCGCACTTTCTGGACCTTTGCTTGGGGAAAAAGTTGGCGCTTGGCGATGGTTTGCAATTGCCATCGGGTTTGTTGGCATATTGATCGCAATTCGCCCTTTTGATGAGAGTTTTCATTGGGCAATCCTGCTCTCATTAGTCAACGCCTTTGCTTTTGCGATGTATTCTATTTTGACACGCAAACTAGCTGGTATTGTTGCAACCGACACCCTGCAGTTTTACTCGGGGCTTATAGGAACCATGGCTATTGCTCCTTTTGCGATCTGGACTTGGCAAAATCCAACAAGTTTAATCGACTGGATCATCATGTGCATGATGGGATTTTATGGTTGGGCTGGTCATGAATTACTCACCCGTGCCCATGGATATGCGCCAGCAACGACGCTAACACCCTATGGTTATTCATTCATTTTGTATCTGACAGTTTGGAGCTATTTACTGTTCAATCATTTACCTGACCGCTGGACCATTACGGGTGCCATGATCATTGTTGCAGCAGGACTTATCATCTGGATGCGTGAGCGCAGAGCTACGCCAATGTCAGCCATTTGATATCTGGTTCCCGCTCATAGTCGATCGAATGGATAACGGTTTCATCAGCGCCCAAAAAGCACACATTGAAGTTCTTCTCAATATTTCCATAACCCATCAATTTGGGGTTGCCTGAAAATTCTGGCCAATTTGGATGGGAAGTGGAGCGCGGTGCAGAAAATGGTATTCCGCAGACCGAGCCGCTCAATGTATAGTGACAGTGGCCAAAGAAGATGTGTCTAATTTGACCTTTATATTCTCTTAGAATTTCTCGAAACTCTGTTTCATCCACCATATTATATTGATCGGCATTGGCGATCTGCACACCCACCGGATTGTGATGCATGAACAGCCAAACAGGTTGATTTTTACCCTTCGCGCCTGAGAGAATTGATCTCAGCCATGTCCGACGTTTGGAACAGAATTCTCCTGCATGACTGCCCTCAAGTTTTGTGTCGAGATAGACAAACAACCCTTCCGGCGTTTCTTCGGCGAATTGAAAAAATCCATTTTCATCTTTTGGTTGGTCGGGAAATATTGTTTCAAAATTTTTACGGGAATCGTGATTTCCAATCATCAAAACAGGCTCAAGATGTTCTTTGAGTTTTGAAGCAGCTAACAAATCTCGAAGCACTTCATAGCTTTCGAGCATGCCAATATGAGTAAGGTCTCCGGTAATGACAATTTTGTCAGCATCCATCAAATGGGCCTCAATATAGGTGAGGACCTTTTTGAACTGCTCAATTGGATTATCACCAAGAATTTTTGCAGGGTTGAGATGGATGTCGGAAATATGGATCAGTTTCATAAGTTGCTCTCGTTTAGACTACACAGCGATATTAAACGTCACACTTGTCGTAAAGCAAGACGCTTAGTTCTTTCAATTGAGTATTTGGTTGCAGCAGCCGATTTCTCATCTGCCAAATCGCTTGTGAGCGTTCTTTGGAAAGTGCAGAACTTGTCATTGTATGAAATTTCTTTTCTATTTCCTCGTCTTCCATTGGCGACTCAGGCCCACCACGTGCGTGGACATCCCCAGAATGGAAACTGCGTCCATCTTTCAAAATTACTTCAACATTCGACCAGCGCCCCATCGGAAACCGGGATGAATGGCGTTCAACCTCCTCCACCTTGATCCTTGGGAGAAGTTCAGCGACCACTTTGTTTTTCAAACCTTCACCTGAAATATGCTCAGGCGCGATTGTGCCATATAACAGCATATTCGCGACGGCGAAGGGAAGGCTGTATTGCGCTTGAGAAGTGGTGTCAGGCATTCCCGCAAATAATCGTGCGGCTTGAGCAAAGGTCTTGATATTCAAAGACACGACAGCATCGGCTGTAAACTTATGTTCAAGCATCAATTTTCTTGTTGCGTCTATGGCAGCATGGGCCCAACGGCAAATCGGATAGGGCTTGATATAGTTGAGATCTACCGTCCAAAGACTGCCGAGATCTTGCCAGTATGCTGCCACCTCCTCATCTTCAAGTGTAATGGCTGGAGCTCCGGTAAAGCCGCGCTCAGCCAAAAGACACGCCATGGCTCCAGTCAGCGCGCCCATGCCGGACCCATCATGGAGCATGCTTGGGTTGTCAATCTCACGCATCATTTGACTGCGCGGACCATGATATTCAGCAATACCAACAGCATGACGAAATTGATCTTTTGTTATTTTACGCAATCTGCAACCAAGCGCCGCCACTGCCAATGCGTTCCAAGCGCCCGATGTGTGGTAATCGCTCACAGTAGCATGCAGCGCAATCGCTGCTCTTGCCGCTACTTCATAGGACATAGCAAGAGCCTGTGTGGCATCTCGGCCGGTTAGTTCAGGATATTGTTCGGCAAAAGCAAACAATGCCGGCACTACCGCACAACCAATATGCCCTTTGGTGGGATTATAGCCATCATGTCCGTCAAGATTGTCTATCTGGGTTGCTGCTGCAAAAGCGGCACCTGAAATACTGGCTTTGCGTCCATCAAAGAGTAATGGTGCTGAGTTTTTTGCACTACCTGAACCGTGAAACTCCACGGTATGTTCGCGAGCGATGATACCGGAATCCAGGTTCGCTGCCCCCGCTGCAACCCCGAGCGTGTCAATCAATAATGTCGACATACGATGCATCGTCTTTTCAGGAATTTCGGCGCCAGAATTGAAAACAAAGTCTGCAATGCGATCAAACTGACCGTTAGATATTTTCGTGCCTGACATTCGCATCTCCCACTAACCTTTGCTGCAAGATCAGGCTGGATTTAACAAGATATCAAGTCAAGCACAGATTGCGACAATCAAAGTTATTTCCATGACTTCAGGTGCCACAAAATGTTTGATGAACTTCCTCTTCAGGTTTGGGCGGAAGTTCATAGCGGTTAAACCCAGCTTTCTTTTCGAAGGGTGTGCCAATTGCTTTCAAAAGCTTTTCCATGAAACTGAAATCGCCTTTGCTGGTGGCAACATCTATGGCTTCTTCAACCAAATGATTGCGCGGAATATAGATCGGATTGGCACGAGTCATTATTTTGCAAGCTACGGATATTTCCTGTTCAGAAGACCCAATCCGCGCTTTCCATTGCTCAAACCAAATATCAAAGCTTCCGTCTTCTTGAAAAATCGCTTTGACTTTTTTCAAACCTTCTTCGTTCATCAAGGCGATAGTTAGCGATTGGAAACTGTTCGTAAAATCTACGTTATGCTTTTGCAGCAAAGAAAGAAATTGCCGGATGATCTCTCTATCTGTTTCTGGCTCTTTGTTGGGTACCATACCAAACTTAGGCGCCATTTCTTGGGTCCAAGACGCCATGAATATAGGTCCATATTGGTCAAGGGCAGTCTTTGCCATTTCAAGGGCCTTGTCCTCATCATCATCCATCAAAGGTAACAGTGTCTCTGCCAACCGCGACAGGTTCCACTGACCTATGGCTGGTTGTGCGCCAAATGCATAACGCCCCTGGCGATCGATGGAACTAAACACCTTATTGTGATCATACTGATCCATAAAAGCGCAAGGACCATAGTCAATTGTTTCACCGGATATCGTCATATTATCTGTGTTCATCACGCCATGGATGAAACCAATCGAAAGCCATTTGGAAATGAGAGATGCCTGCGCTGATATCACCTTCTCAAGTAATCCGAGATACTGATTTGGTGACGTTTTGGTATCTGGATAATGGCGGTCGATTGCATAGTCAGCCAAGATTTTCAGGCCCTCTATATCACCGCGTGCTGCAAAGAACTGAAAAGTGCCAATCCGCAAATGGCTTGAAGCAATGCGCGTTAAAACCGCGCCCGGTAAAACCGCATCGCGATAGACATATTCTCCGGTCGTAGCCACAGCGAGGCTGCGGGTCGTCGGAACGCCAAGGGCATGCATGGCTTCGCTGATGATGTATTCCCGCATCACAGGACCCAGCGCAGCTTTGCCATCACCGCCCTTCGAGAACGCAGTGCGCCCTGCTCCTTTGAGTTGAATATCTTGCCGTTGTCCTTTGATGTCGATGACTTCACCCAACAAAGCGGCGCGGCCATCACCCATTTGCGGATTAAACTGGCCGAACTGGTGCCCCGAATAGGTCATGGCAAGCAGACCACCCTCGCTTTGGGCCTCTGCTCCCGTAAACACCCGCGCCGCATATTCCTTGTCTAGCGCATCAATATCCAACCCCAATTCTGTACCAAGCGCTTCATTCAAAAAAACCAGTTTCGGCTCCTTGGCTGTGACGGGTTCCATCATTGCGAAAAACCGCTCCGGCAGCTGAGCATAACTGGTATCGAAGCTAAGACCTGGTAAAATATTATTCTTGACGCTTTTTGAATTCATAGGGCTGTATCACTGATGCTATTGCTGAAAAATCTGCTACCTTCCCTATTTAGGGCAATTGAGCCACACTTGCACTTGGAAAAGGATTCGCAGTATTTATATCGATGCGGCGTTATTTCTCATTAAAGCTGGAGCGGGCCAATGCCTAACCTGCACGAGATAGAAGACACAATGGAACTGGAGTTGCCCGATCAAGACGGCTCCAAGGATTTCCGGTCTCATTGGCAATTGTTTGTGCCAACGCTTGTCATTCTGATTTCATACGCACTTTGTCTTTTATACCTGTGGCTGACCAATCGCAGTGATACAGCCCTTTTTCGTCTTGCGGCTCTGGTTGCCGGGGTGGGTGTTCCTTTGCTCGCGGCTCATGCCTTCTTGCGATATGAAACCGTAAGAGTACGTCTTGGGCAAAACTCCGTAAAGGTACATCCTGGATGGCCAAAGAATAAGGGTCTTGAAATTCCAAATGATTTGATAATGGGAATGTCCATTAAGCGCGGTTTGTATGGGCGCATGATGGGCGGCGGTACTTTGATCATAGAAACCAGCGAAGGAACCCGCACTGCCATCCCAGACTTGAAAGATCCAGAAGCAATTGTGGAAGTTTTTAATACGATACGTACTTCATCGAATGCCACATTCGATTAGACGCCGATTGATATTATATCGGTCCAAACTCTGGATCTTGAACATCCACTTCAACACCCTCAACAATATAGCGCCAATCGCTTCTCTGGGTTCCATCGAGAGGCCAACAGGTTGTTAGAGCAATCAAATGCTGATCGCTATCGGCGTTAATTCCTGATGAACCTGCTTTTGCAATCCAAGCGCGGCGCACTTCATAAGCAATAGTCTTTCCATCCTTGCGCTTTACCAGGATTTCGTCGCCTTTTCTGAGTTCCCCTATCCACCTGAAATGCGTGTCCCGATGGGCAGAGAATACTGCCGTCCCTCGTTCGCCAGGTAGGGGTGTATCAACAAGATGGCCTGGACCAAATGCCAGTGCTTCGCCGCTGGTATTGTTCAAAACAATATTGGACTGTTGAAGGCGCGGAGCCGAGATTTTCGCGATAGGAGAAATATCTGCCCAAGCCCATGGTTTTTGATCCTCGACAGATGCACTCAAGAAAGCCCTATCCAGCATAACCTGCGCAATGGCTGCTTTGCCTTTGATCCAAAGTCCATCCGCAACAAACCACATTCCGGTCAGAAAGACTGCCGCCAAAAGAAATTTAGTCGTTTTGGCCGTAACGCCTGACTTGAAGGATAGAATTCTCTTGCTCATGGTAGTTTTTCGAAATCAGTGCGGAGTTGGTTTTTCGTTTGTCTCGAAACTTTTCGGCCAAACCGGCCCCAAGTCTTTGCCACCGCTAGACCTAAGCCAGCAAGCAACATTAACAAAAATCCGAGAATGATATTGCGTTCTGCAAGTGTTGCCGTTTGAGGCAATTGCACCGCTCTTGAATTGGACAAAGCGATTTTCCGAGCTGCCTTTATCGTTGGCGCTGCTGCGACCAATGCCTGAGCGTTCTGGCGGGTTCTTTGCAGCATTGCCTTTTGTGGAGCGGTTTGTGCAGGTTCATCGAACCATTTGTCTGCATCCCAACCAGCAGGAAGGTTCAAAGGGACTTTGGTTGTCGTAACATCTTCAGTCGATGGGCGGCTCACGGTCTTGTCCACCGCAATCAGCGATGTGCGGCTGGAAACAAGATGATGGGTCATTGCCACTGTTTCCACTTGTTTGTTCACAGCTTCAAAGTCATTGCCATAAGATAGACCTGCTTCCAGCGAGGCGATCTTGCGACGCGCCCATAATTTGCCAATGCCGTCGCCTTGCTGCGCTTGGGCAAGGTCCATCTGTACTTTCCAAGGCTGGCCCGCATAGTCGCCAGAAATCTCTAGCATTCCTTCAGCTTTTTCTGCGATCGCAGCAACGACAATCGGCTCGCCCTTATAAAGATCGGGCAGAGGATCTGGACTTGCCTCAAACAAATTAGCCCCTATCCCCTGCACCGACAGCCCGGTCATGACCGGGTTTTCGAGTTTTGCAAAAAAACTACCCATTTTAGCTTTGACCTGATCAATCGCGCCGATATGGGTGAATGTTCCGCGGCCAATTTCAGCGGCGCGGGTCATGAAATATGAATTTGGTGCTGATCCGATACCCACGGTGAATACGCGACTGCGGCCTTTTGCTGATGCAATCGAGCTGAACAATTTTTGTTCGTTGCCGATTGCCCCATCGGTGATGAATACCACCTGACGGATGCGATCTATATCCGCGCGATTTTTGTCGACCAATGCTGCTTGCAAAGCCGCAAGCATCTCCGTACCGCCTTCAGCCTGCAAACCGCGAACGAAGCGGCTGGCTATCGCAAGGTTCTCGCGATCTGCCGAAACCGCATCATCAAACAGAACTTCATAGGTGTCATCAAAACGAACCACGTTAAATTTATCGTTCGGCTTCAACCGCGCCAATGCATCTTCCAATGCCAACTTGGCTTGGTCCATGCTTTCGCCAGCCATAGAACCTGAATTATCGATCACGAAAATGACTTCACGATCTTTTTTCGGTAGTTTACTTACATCAATTTCAGGCGGGGTAACAAAAGCGAGAATATAATTTTTTCCATCAATTTCTTCACGGAATAGAGCTGCATTTGGCGCTTCGCCTTTCGCACGCCAGTTCAACTCAAAATCACGGTCAGCAGGAACACTCTCATTCTTGAGTATTAGAATGCGCGTTGCCTCATCCTGCTCTTTTGAGAGCAACTCATGGAACGGTGTTTCCACTGAACCAATGGGAAATCCTGCCGCGAGTTTAACCGTCAAGGTAACCGGATTAATCGCCGCGTTTTCGCGCGGATCCAATATAGGCGCAGCAATCTCGTTTCTATCAGGCACGGGATCAACAACACCAAAGCCTGAGTTACCATTGTTTGAAAAATCAACCATCTGCACGATTGGCTGGGGCGAATATCGAGGAGCAACAACCATCGGAAAACGCAGAGAAAACAGGCCATTATCTTGGCGGACTGTCTGCTGATATTCTATGTTCACGATCACAACATCACCGGGGCCAATATTCGCAACCGCATTGGTAAAAATATTATCGCGCTGCTGCTCTAAGAGCGCAGCCTTCTTGCCTTCTCTTTTTGCTTGCTCATAAATCTGGCGGGCCTCTTCACGTGGCTTGATCACCCCTTCAATCAGACGATCCCCTACGCGCATCTTGAGCGTATCGACTGCGCTGTCTTCAGGCAGTGGAAAAACATAAATACCTTCCACCCAACCATCTGCAGGATTTTCGAAACGTTGCGTCACGCTAACCCGCGCAATCGGTCCGTTGACCAAAATCTCCACATCCGCTGAGAGACGCGGCGCTTCCACATATTGACCCGGCTCTTTGGACGGTAATAACAATCCTCCCATATTCATATTGTTTGGGCGCACATAGCTGGCAGCCGGCTTCACATTGCCTGCTATGGTCTCCGCCGCAAAAGCTTTTCCTGCCAAACCGAAAGCTGCAAAACTGACCACAGCAATAGCAAGCACCACAACCAAATTGATTGCCAGATAGGTTGTTGAGGCGCGGGCGCGATCCAAGAGATCACGGCGGTCATATACAGTTTCAAATTTGATGAAATCAGCGCTGTCTAATGTGTTGCGCTCAACGCCTGATGTGTTGGCGTCAAATTGACGGTAATGCATGGCTTCCCCTCCATGAGAATGCATGAACCGGGATATGCCCAATTGTCCCAGTTTTCTGAGACTGCAGACTGGCTTGGCAAAAAGGCAGGGAAATGCTCGAAAAAGGGCTAAAGCGGACAAATGTAATGGCGAGAATGAGGCGATATCACCAAATGTGGCAGATGAAACAAAGATGCTTAGGCAAACTCACGCTCCGCTCAACTGCGTCCAAACTGATGCGTTTGAGGATTTTGTATGACCGACGTCTTAGCTGACCACCAGGTCATGAGCTTGATCATCAACCAGCCATACAACAGCAGAACTGGAGAAAACGGCAAAGTCAGCATCAACCAACCGCCATAGCCAAAGCTTGGGGTATAGATCATTGCCGAGGCAATTATCGCTGATATCACATATAGAAAAGCAAGAACGAGCGGCCAGATATAATTACCAGCCATGCGGGCCAGCAAAAATGGTCCTGCAAAAACGTAGAGCGTGGCTAGCAGATTAATCAGAGCATCCATGTCATTTCCTGTCACCGTTTCATACCCAGAACACGATAACAGGGAAATCTTAGGATAGCCTTACCTCTCGTGAGCGCCACAAACAAAGGTAACTAACTGGAAAACAGATCGTTCAGCGGCCAGACTGTTCAGAACCCACATAGCTGTTTTTCTTGGCAGCTTTTAGAGACGGGCTGATAGCACGTTCGGTCATGTTATGGCGGGTGTCGATAGAGTGACGGGCGCCGAGTTTCAGGCCATAGACAAATTCACGGAAAATATCGAACATGGGAGGTCTCGCTTCTTTGAGGAGTTGTTCATTTCTAAGCTGGTTTTCGCTGATTCCACTCTGAATTTTTGAATTTTTTGTTAAAACTGAGATCAAACAGCTGTATTGGCGTTGCATTACGCCTATTCTGACAAAAAGAGTAACGCAAAGTTTGCATGGAGGGATGCAATAGCGGCATGGTGCTATATGCGGAATTCTGACATCAAAATAACAATTTTTAAACTTATGCTCGAAATTAGCATTAGTTATTGTTATATGGGTTTCATGAACAGACGCAAATTTATCCAATCGCTAGCCGCGGCCATCGCCCTGCCCGTTGCCCCGGTCCATTTATTGAGGCCGGCCGCAGCCGCCCTTCCCGCGGCGACGCCTATGGCGACAGCATCGGCAGCAGCCATTGCCACCAAAGCCCGTTTCTGGACCATTTATATGTATGGTCTGCACGGTAATTGTACGCCAGCGACACTGAGCACTATGCTCAACATTCCTGAAACCCAGGCGCGCGGCTTTCTCAACAATCTGATCGCCGATGGCACGATCCGGCCCGAAGCGCTGTTACGAAACTCCCTTACCAAAGCGATGAGAACCGAAGGCACTGCCCCGAAAAGCAAGTTGCAAAAACGCGTTGACATGAAGCAGGAAGCCGCAGCGCCGAAAGCTGAGGAAGAAACACGCGGGGATGAACAGGCCCTTGTAGAGGATAATAATCCGACTGAGGAAGAAGAAGGCAGGTCTCCTGAAATTAGCCAAGACGAGCGCCAAGAAACCGTGTCGGAAGAAACCGATACTGACGTGTTTGAGGATGGACCAGAAGGCGATGCAGATGTTTTGGCGAATGAGACAGAGGTTGTCACTATAGATGACATGGATGATTTGGCGCCAGACTTTAAGGCTGGAAGCGATGTCCAGAAACACACAGGCAGATACCTAAAGTAAATTAGTCATCCTCGCGCTTAACCCAAGGATGACGACCGATGGGATGGATCCCGCCCCGGCCTTCCGTTTTTTCCCGACCTCTTACTGTGGCGTTTATTATCGTTCGGTTTTCACAAGAGCCAATCCCGATTTTCCTGTAGTATGTTGGCAAAGCGTTGTCATCATGGACTGTTTCCCTGCCTTTTCATTCCACCAGAGCGCGGACTAACTGTTCGACATTGCCGCCCTTGCCCATTTCCACCCGATCGAATTCGCGCGATCTTGCGAGGTGGGCGGCATAGGCGGCTTTGACCTTTTCAAGGATTAAAGGTCGAATTTTCTTGCAAGCGGCATCATTGTTCATGCGCGTGCCAACGGTGCGAGTAACGATTTCAGCGGTCAATTCCCGGATCATTTTGCCGTGCACCGCTTCATGGGCGGTTATGCCTCCAATGAACGGTTTCCAACGGGTAGCCATATCCTTGTTGAGCTTTCCTGCCGGTTTGGGCAGCGTGGTCGTTATCGTTAGAAAAGGCTTAGCACCGGTAAGTACGCAAGCGGACCCGTCTGGCTGATAGTCGCGCCGCCAGCGCAGGTCAAACTCCGTGAGAGCAATAGCTCGTGTGCCGAGTGATGTTTTCGGACCGTTATCGTCGATAGACCGATACAGCGCCAGCGCGTCGTTGCCGCGCACCGGATAAGTTTTAACCTGCTCGGTGACCGACCAGTCATTCGCTTGGGCTGGTAACTGGGGAAGGATAACCGACCATACGGCGAAAAAGGCCAACATGGTGAGCTTCACCGTCCTGGCCTTCCGGTTTTGCCCTGTTTGTTTTTCAAGTCTGACCAGATGGCGATCAAGATAGAACAAACCAACGCTGCGAGAAAACCGATTAGTGTCCAAACAATTAATGCTGAAATCGTTTCAGCAGTACGGATGATCTCAATGCTACATGGAGCGCTTTCACCAGTCAGGAAACAATAAGTATCCGAGTTATCAATGTTGTAATCGCTATTCCAAGCACTGAGCCCTCCAACCGCACCCAATCCCAGTGGGATGCCAAACATCATCAGCGCAATTTTCTGCCAGGCAGTAGGACCCTTCACCGTCCTGGCCTTCCGGTTTTGCTTGGTCTCTTCTTGCGACGTTTTTCATCATTTGGGTCCTCGTAGGAGCCCAACCCGATTTTCTTGCGATAAGTTGGCATTGCGGGATTTTCTTCTTCACCGCGCACTGTGCCATCTGTGCTCATATTTTCCCGCATATCATCGCCATACGACTTGCGCGGCGCCTGCCAGCCATCTGGGGCTTTGGGCTTTTCAGTCCGGCCAACGGTCATTTCATCGAGGTGAGGCTTTTTGAATAATGACTTGTCCGGTTTACTCTGGGCCTTGCGTTTACGCGATTCCTGTGTGTTTTCGACACCAGTCTCCCGTGCAAGCGGATCGTCAGCAACGGCCAATTCCACTTCGCGCAAGCGTTTGATCTCATCGCGCAGACGGGCTGCTACCTCAAAGTCGAGATCGGCGGCGGCATCGCGCATTTCTTTTTCCAGCGCTTCCAAATGGCTCTTGAGATTGCCGCCAACCAACTCGCCCGAGCCTTTGCCAAGTTTGTCAGAAATCCCGCGATCTGGCGTCACATGATCCTGCTCATAGACGCTCGACAGAATGTCCTGAATATTCGATTTGATCGATTGGGGCGTGATGCCATGTTCCTCATTGTAGGCCAGCTGTTTTTCACGGCGGCGGTCTGTCTCGGCAATAGCGCGGGTCATAGAACCAGTCATATTATCCGCATACATGATGACCTTGCCGTCCACGTTACGGGCCGCCCGGCCAATGGTTTGCACCAGCGATGTTTCCGAGCGCAGGAAGCCTTCCTTGTCGGCATCCAAAATCGCCACCAACGCACATTCAGGAATATCCAATCCTTCACGCAGCAGGTTGATACCAACTAGCACATCAAATGCACCAAGACGCAGATCGCGCAAAATTTCGATGCGCTCCAGCGTATCAATATCCGAATGCATGTAACGAACGCGCACACCATTTTCGTGGAGATATTCCGTCAGGTCCTCGGCCATGCGCTTGGTGAGCGTAGTGACCAAAGTTCGGTATCCTGCCTTGGCAGTTTCCTTGATTTCGCCAAGCACATCATCCACCTGGGTTTTCGCAGGACGAATTTCCACGGGCGGATCGATCAGCCCAGTTGGACGGATAACCTGTTCAGCGAAGACACCGCCCGCCTGCTCCATTTCCCAAGAGCTTGGGGTGGCCGAAACGGCAATGGTTTGTGGGCGCATGGCGTCCCACTCTTCAAAGCGTAACGGACGGTTGTCCATGCAGCTGGGCAAGCGGAAACCATATTCAGCAAGTGTCGCTTTTCGCCTAAAGTCGCCACGATACATGGCGCCGATTTGCGGAATGGTGACATGGCTCTCATCGAGAAAGACCAGCGCATTGTCAGGGATATATTCGAAAAGCGTTGGCGGTGGTTCGCCCGGTTTGCGACCCGTCAGATAGCGCGAATAGTTTTCGATGCCAGCACAGGAACCTGTGGCCTCCAGCATTTCCAGATCAAACTGGGTGCGTTGCTCCAGCCGCTGAGCTTCGAGCAGACGGCCGGAACTGTTCAGCTCATCCAAACGCACTTTCAACTCTTCTTTGATGGCTTTTGATGCCTGATTAAGGGTTGGGCGTGGGGTAACATAGTGCGAGTTGGCGTAGATTTTGACGCTTTTCAGATCGTCCATTTTATGGCCCGTTAGGGGGTCAAATTCGGTGATGCTTTCGATCTCGTCACCGAACAGCGAGATGCGCCATGCACGGTCTTCCAAGTGGGCCGGAAATATTTCAATCGTATCGCCGCGCACGCGGAATGTACCGCGCACAAAGTTCATCTCGGCACGCTTATATTGCTGGGCCACAAGATCTGCGAGCAATTGACGCTGATCGATGCGGTCACCAATGGTCATTTTAAACGTCATGGCCGTATAGGTTTCAACGGAGCCAATACCATAGATACACGACACAGAAGCGATGATGATCACATCGTCACGCTCAAGCAAAGAGCGCGTTGCCGCGTGGCGCATGCGGTCAATCTGTTCGTTCACGCTAGACTCTTTTTCGATATAAGTGTCCGAGCGTGGGACATAGGCTTCCGGCTGATAGTAGTCATAATAGGAAACGAAATATTCAACCGCATTATTCGGGAAGAACTGCTTGAACTCACCGTAAAGCTGAGCGGCCAGCGTCTTGTTTGGCGCGAGGATCAATGCCGGGCGTTGGGTCTCTTCAATCACCTTGGCCATGGTGAAGGTTTTGCCGGAGCCAGTAACACCGAGTAGAACCTGCGTTTGGTCTTTGTTTGTCTCCAAAAGCGCGTCCGCGCTTTCGTCCGTTCGCGCACGAGCACTCGCTTCGCTTGTTTGTGCTGCCACGCAGGGACGCCCTGCCCGTTTGGCGGCACCTTCCGCCTCGGACGCATCCATGCCGGCCGCTATCAAAGCCTCGGCATAGGATTTGCCAGAAACACCTTCCACTAGATCGGCAATGGCTGTGGGCTGGTCTCCGGCTGGCATATAGTCTGTGACCATTTGAATAGGCACACCACCTTCAGATTTCTCTGGCCTATCGGGACGGTGAGGCACCCAACCTTTGAGGTCTTTGTTTATGTTCGGGTCGCCCGTCTGCAACAGATTTTGCAGGGCATTATCGGTCGCTTGAACGCCGGAATTGGTCAGCTTTTCTGCATCCTCTAGGGAGATATCCAAACCAGAAACAGGGTTTAACCCTCCGGCGGCCCGCGCTTTGGGATCGCTTGTGGCACCCATGGACGTTCCGCGCGCTGACTTATGCGTCGTGGTGTTTTTCTTAAGGGCATTTTGTTCCGCATGCTTTCGGGCCTGCTGGGCAACCTTAACCCTATGCTTGCCAGCTTCGGAACGGATCCGGCTCATTTCCGCATCACGATCCGTCGTTTCAGCCTCTGTCTCTATCTGGCGCATCCAGTCAGACAGCGATCCGCCCCCATCAGTGGGCATGCCTTCTAGGCCGGGCTGCGGACGCTCGGCAAAACCCGAATTGGCATGGGCCTCTTCAGTTTCTTGCGTTTTGGATTTGCCTGTTTTTTTAGGTGGTCTGCTCATGATTCCAATATGGCGAGGTGCAGGCAAAATGGAAAGGGGCAGAGTTGGGAAATTGTCAGAGATACTGACAGGGGTATGTCAGGAGGAAATCCAATTTGCCTTCCACACTACCCTGCCCTATTTCTATTTAGAGAATTTGATCACTCCACAGGAGCCGCCATGCCTATGCCCGTTACCGCCTATATCGCCACCATCATTATCTTTTTAGCCATTGATTTTGTATGGTTGAAATATGTGGCTTTGGGTTTCTACCGCGAACAGATCGGCCATTTAATGCTAGATAAGCCCAATCTGGGCATCGCTGCCGGGTTTTATCTCATGTATGCGGTTGCGGTTGTCGTGTTAACCGTGTTGCCTGCATTGAAAGCCAATGACTGGTCGGTTGCATTAATGTTCGGTGCGCTGCTCGGTATGGCTGCCTACGGAACCTATGACATTACCAATCTTGCCACGTTGAAAAACTGGCCTACCCTTGTTTCAATCGTGGACTGGATATGGGGAACGGTTTTAACGGGGACTGTAGCGATGCTAGCGTTCTCCGTCACGCGATGGTTCCATGCCTAATAAAAAACCCTGCCAGTTTCCTGACAGGGCCAATCTGAAATTGAGGGGGAATTCCAGATTTAGGTGTTGCAGGGCGTTTTGGTTAGCCTGCTGATGCTGCCGCAAATTCATCGGCGTTTAGTGCGCCATCGCCATCCACGTCGACTGATTTGAACTGATCTTCTGTCCACTCCCAGCCTGCAGCTGTAGCCTCTTCCATAGACACAAGCCCGTCTGCATTGGCATCAACGACGGTCATATCCATTTCTGCTGCCATAGCGTGAACGCCAGAAAAACCAAGGAATGAAAGTGCTAGAATAAGTTTCTTCATGGAAACCTCCTGTTGGGTTATTCACCAACGCTTGCTGCGTGGCGATGAGCTGAAACTGGAGGGCAAAACGGGCGAATTCTTGGTTAAAACCGCGCCAAAATCAGGCGCTTGATTAAAGCATGGTAACAGGGAAAATAGTATTTGAATTCAATTTGTTACGGCAAATGTTACATCACTCAACATTGCAGCTGACACAGTTTTAGCTTTCTATCATGAACCCGTTGATTTATAGGGCAAACGTATCAAATTTTGATGTTCGCAATCAGCGGCATTTGGAATTGGTTTCCAATTATGGCAAGAAAAAAGCCGGACATTGCTGCCCGGCTTTTCAATTTATTCAGTGCAATTTTCTTGCAAATTATTGCGGCAATGTATCATCCACACCTTTGACGTAGAAGTTCATGCCGAGCAAAGCGCCATCATCTGACACTTCACCAGCTTTTAGCCATTCTGTTCCGTCCTGTTTCATCACAGGGCCAGTGAACGGATGGAAAGAGCCGTCTTTGATGCTTGCTTCGGTAGCAGCGGCCAAAGCAGCCACATCGTCTGGCATATTAGTGTAAGGAGCCATCACGACTTCACCGTCCGGAATGCCTGCCCAAACATCAACCTGTTCCCAAGTTCCGTCCATCACCGCTTTCACGCGTTTGACGTAGTATGGTGCCCAGTTGTCAATGATTGAAGTAAGCTGGGTTTTCTCTCCAAACTTGATCATGTCAGATGCTTGACCAAATGCCAAAACACCGCGCTCTGCTGCGACCTGCATTGGCCCTGTTGAATCGGTGTGTTGGGTAATGATATCAGCGCCCTGGTCGATGAGAGTTTTGGCAGCATCAGCTTCCTTGCCCGGGTCAAACCATGTGTTGGCCCATACAACTTTCAATTTGAAATCCGGGTTCGCAGATTGTGCGCCAAGAATGAAAGCGTTGATACCCATGACAACTTCCGGAATTGGGAAGGATGCGATATAGCCAGCGGTGCCTACTTTCGACATTTTTGCTGCGATTTGACCTTGAATGTAACGGCCTTCGTAAAAACGCGCATTGTAGGTTGATACATTTGCGTGCTCACGTTTGTAGCCAGTTGCATGCTCAAATTTCACATCAGGAAACTTTGCCGCAACTTTGTTGGTTGGGTCCATGTAACCGAATGATGTTGTGAAGATGATGTTGCAGCCGGAACGGGCGAAACGCTCAATAGCGCGCTCAGCGTCGGCACCTTCCGGAACGCTTTCCAAATAAGCTGTTTCAACTTTGTCACCAAATTCTGCTTCGACAGCCAAAAGGCCTTCGTGGTGCTGATAAGACCAGCCGAAGTCTCCGATTGGGCCAACATAAACAAAGCAGGCTTTTGTTTTGCCATGGCTTGCGGCCATTGCACTGGTTGTTCCGGCCAAGGCAATGCCAAAGGCAGCGACGATACCTAGTATCTTTTTCATATATTTTTTCCCTGTTTTTAGTTTGTGGGCGATTCTTCTTATGATCGGTGACTTATGTTTTTTGTCTACCGATCCGGCACAAAACCTTGACCAAGTGTGGCGGGAGTATTGATCAACGTCAATCGTCTATTGCGTGAAATCAGCACTAAAACCACAATTGTTGCAATATAAGGCAGCATGGATAAAAATTGTGCAGGGGTCGATTTGGTCAGCCCAGCGAGATAAAAAAGTGGCTGCGGCAGGTCGGAAAACGCATTGATATCGATCGCCTGAATATGCAATTGAGCGATGGTGATCGCGCCAAACAGATAGGCACCCAAAGCAACGCGAAGTGGCCGCCAAGACGCGAAGACCACAAGGGCCAAAGCTATCCATCCACGCCCTGCTGTCATGCCCTCAACCCATTGGGGAACATAAACCAAAGACAGATATGCTCCAGCAAGGCCTGAACAAGCGCCGCCGAACATCACCGCCAGATACCGTGTCCTGATGACATTGATCCCGAGCGAGTGAGCAGAATGATGGTTGTCTCCAACGCTGCGAAGAGCGAGGCCCGGGCGTGAGCGGAACAAAAACCACATCACCGCGAAAATCAGAAAAATAGACGCATAAAAGATAATGTCTTGGGAGAAGAGCAGTTTGCCGACCAAGGGTAACTCAGAGAGATACGGAATGATAATTGGCTGCAGTTTTATTCCCGGAATGCCGACGAACGCCTCTCCCCATAGACCAGACAGGCCTAAGCCCAAGATCGTCAAGGCAAGACCAGTAGCGACTTGGTTGGCAACCAATGTTAGAATAAGAAACCCGAACAGCAACGAGAACAAGGCCCCAACAATGATGCCCGCAAGAGCTCCGATATAGGGATTACCCGTCATTTGCGCGAAGGCAAAACCAGCAACAGCTCCCATGATCATCATGCCTTCAACGCCAAGGTTCAAGACACCTGATCGCTCGGTGACAAGTTCGCCCATGGCGGCAAGAAGCAGCGGCGTTGCAGCGGTGAAAATCGTCAGTAGAATGGCCTCGGTCATTTCCATATTGATTAGGCCTCCGTTTTCGCGGCTAGAGATCGAACCAATTTGATCCGGAAATAAATCAAGGTGTCACAAGAAAGCACGAAGAAGAGAACAAGTCCTTGAAAGACCCTTCCCAGTTTATCTGAAATTCCAAGGGTAATTTGCGCCGCTTCACTGCCAAGATAGGTAAGCGCCAAAACCAAGCCAGCAAGCAAAATGCCGAACGGGTTTAATCGACCAAGGAAAGCAACGATGATGGCCGTGAAGCCATATCCAGGTGATATGACGGGCCGCAGCTGTTGAATGGCTCCGGCCACTTCAGAAATTCCTGCAAGACCAGCTAAGGCACCGGAAAACAGAAATGCAAAGATCGTCATTTTCTTTGCACTGAAACCTGCAAAAGCGCCTGCCCTTGGGGCTTGACCAATGACTTTGATTTCAAATCCCTTCATGGTGCGCGTGAGCATAAACCAAGTGGCAATCACCACAATGACTGCAAATAGCGCGCCGTAATGCATGCGGCCGGACATAAGCAGCTCTGGCAATATCTGTCCGTCGGTGAACGTCCGTGATTCTGGAAAATTAAACCCAGCCGGATTTCGCCATATACCGCGCACCAACCAGTCCAGCAGAAGTTGTGCAATATAAACCAGCATAAGGCTGGTTAGAATTTCGTTGGCACCAAACCGTGTTTTCATTAGCGCAGGAATTAGCCCCCAAAGGGCCCCACCGATCATTCCTATCGCCATCATCGCTGGCAGCACCCAAGGGCCATTGGCCTCAGGCGCTAAAATCGGAAGCATAGAGCCCACAATGCCACCTGCAATAAACTGGCCTTCGGCTCCAATATTCCAGTTGGTTGAGCGGAAACATACAGCAAGTCCAACCGCTATCAAAATGATCGGTGTTGCTTTAATCGCAAGTTCATGAAGGGACCAGACTTCTGTCAAAGGTTCGATGAAAAAAGCGTATAACCCCTTCAACGGATCAACGCCCATCACCGCAAAGATCAAAACGCCAGTTACCATGGTCATCAAGAGGGCTATAACTGGAGACAAAAACGCCAATAGCTTTGAAGGATTTGCGCGACGCTCAAGTTCAAGACGCATGGACAATCTCCTGTTTGGCATCAGATCCACCCATGAGCAGTCCAATATCCTCGCGGGTCACGCGCGACGCCCTGCCCGCTTCTATCAATTGCCCATCATGCATCACCAAAATACGATCTGAAATTTCGAATATTTCGTCCAGATCCTGACAGATTACCAATACAGCTGATCCAGCTTTTGCAAGATCAATAAGGGCTTGACGAATACGTTGCGCAGCGCCGGCGTCGACACCCCATGTTGGTTGGTTCACAACCATCACCAGAGGCTGGCGATCCAATTCACGCCCCATGATAAATTTCTGCAAATTGCCACCAGACAAGGCAGCTGCAACAGGATTTTCAGAAGATTTGCGCACATCCATGGCTTTACAAACGCGTTTTGTCGCCTTGGAAATCATTGATTGCCAGATGAAGCCAACTGGCCCGAGTTTTTGAAACGCCACGCTATCACTGCCGTGGCGCGCCAACAACATATTGTCGGTTAGTGACAAACCGGGCACTGCGCCATGCCCCAGCCTTTCTTCTGGAACAAAGGCTGCACCCATCTTTCTTCGTTCATTGATAGCGCGCTTACCGACCGGAACGCCGCGCATCCAGATTTCGTCGTCCACTGTTAGGTCTTCGCCGGAAAGCATTTGGAACAATTCGCTTTGGCCATTGCCAGCTACACCTGCGATGCCGACTACCTCGCCAGCTTGAACTGCGAAGCTCAATTGCTTTAGCGAGATGGCAAAAGGCGATTTAGCAGGAAGATTGGCCGATCGCGCTTCAAGAAGAATTTCGCTTTGTGCGTTGTTCGTGCCGTCGTCCCGTTTTACATCCGCAACATCTTCGCCAACCATCATGCTTGCTAGCGATGCAGCGGTTTCTTTTCGCGGATCACATTCAGAGATCAGTTTGCCATGGCGAAGGATCGTTGCTCGATCACATAGGCGTTTTACTTCGTCCAAGCGGTGCGAGATATAGAGAATGGACTTCCCTTCGCTACGCAAGCGTTCAAGCGTTACAAACAGATTGTCGGCCTCTTGTGGTGTTAAAACAGAAGTCGGTTCGTCTAATATGATCAACTTAGGTTCCTGCAAAAGACAGCGAACAATTTCCACGCGCTGACGTTCGCCGACGGACAAATCGCCGATAATCGAATTAGCATTTAAGGGCAATCCGTACTCTTTGGATAAACGCTCAGCATCTTTCGCGATTTGTTCGACAGAAAACCCCGGACCAAGGGAAAGAACAATATTGTCAGCAACTGTCAGCGACTCGAATAATGAAAAATGTTGGAAGACCATCCCAACCCCGATGCCACGGGCGAAAGATGGGCTGGGTATATTGGTCTGCTTGCCTTCCCAAAATATGGTTCCAGAAGTGGGTTGCAAAGAGCCATACAACATTTTTACAAGCGTTGATTTTCCTGCTCCATTCTCCCCGAGCAGAGCATGAATTTCGCCGGCTTCAACGCGAAGATCCAAATGGTCGTTGGCAGTCAACTCGCCAAAGATCTTGGTCAATCCTTTGACTTCCAAAAGTGGCGCCATTGTCTTACCCAATTTGTTCGGATTTTTCCATCTTCGATGGAACCCCCTCCGATTTCTAGCTCAGTCCAATAGGAATAGATCAGACGGCAAAAGTCCAGCAACCTAAGTTGTTTTGATACAACTTATCCCCAAGCACATCGTTCGATTGCAATATCGGCCTTTTATGGTTCAAATACAAAAAAGCCCCCGTTATTGCTATCGGGGGCCTAGAAACAACATCTATTCACGATGGTATTTAACCACCGAGCTCAGACGATTACATGGCAGCAGCAGTTGCGAACTCTTCAGCATTCAGGCTGCCATCGGCATCTGTATCAGCTGCAGTGAAGTCTTCTTCTGACCATTTCCAGCCAGCTGCTGTGGCTTCTTCCATAGTAACCATGCCATTTGCATCGGCATCAACAACTGTAAAGTCCATTTCGCCAGCGTGAGAAGCAGCGAATGCAGCTATTGCAGAAAAACCTACGAACACGGCTGAAAGCAAAACATTTTTCATAAAAGAAACTCCTGTGAGAATACGAACCGGCACGATTATCATGCTCCGGGGAGGCATCATCTGATCCTCAATTCAGGCGGAATTCGGGCTGAATTGTAGCAAAAAAAGTTTGTTGGAAATATTTTTTAAAACGAAAATAACGCTTTGAAACCAGACATTTATAGATTAAGCGTCAAAGTTTTTCCCAAGCGCGACCATAGTTGAAACGGGACAAGTAATATCTTGCGTTACTAAGACGAATAAAAAATCAGCGGCCTTCGAAAAAGCTCTCAACATGGTCCTTGCCAAGATATCTGGCGATAAAATCGCGACGTGCTTTCGGTAATTCCAACACGGCAAGGGAAGCCATGGCATGGTCCAGTTCTGGCCATTCGCCTGTGGCGACATATTGCAAACCAATATTCGAATATTGCCGATAAAGCACAGGCAGTTTTCTTTCGCCATGCTCAAGCGCTTCAATAACGCATCCAATTTCTGGAAGGGTTTTGGCCCGTCCCACCAAATCATCCAACTCTATTTGAGGTGGAATTTTAGAATCAAACACATGACGAGGTGTCGCAAAGCCCTTCATTTCATTGTTGCTGCAATGAAGTTCCAGAAACCGTTTCAACACATGGCGAGACAAAGGAGAGTAGGACTGGGATATCGTTACTGGGCCAATCAAATATTTGATAGATTTGTCACGACGAAGGATATCCATAACACCACGCCACATGAGCATCAGCGGTGCATAAGATCTTTGATATTTATCGCCTATGGCGGCCCTGCCTAATTCAAGCGAATAAGGCAATATATCAAGGAATGGTTTATGGAGGTGGAAAATCGAAGACGTGACCAGATCGGCAGGGTCCACTCCACCCTCAACGCGCGACGGAATAAGATAACGGTAACTTCCCGCCACTTGCTCTGCCTTTGCATCCCATAGAACGAGATGTGAGTAGATCCGATCATATTCGTCCAATAGATCAGAGGGCGATGCTACCCCAGCGCCGCCTGAATATGCATCGAAGCGTACATTGGCTATCGCAGAAGATAAAGCGTCAGGCATGCCATGGGCAATGTCGATCACTTTCAAATTTTCATGCTCTACCAGAACAGGATATTTAGCGATTTCTTTGGCTAGTGACTTTGTCAGCTTTGTAGATTGCGCCTTGGGTACAGCCTTGGTTTTGGCAATGCGCACTGGATTTTGCGATGTTACCTTGCGCCTGACGCTGTAATTGGGGTCAGCAGAATAGGTTAATGCACGGGCAATCTGCCCAGGTGCAGCAATTCGACCTGCTTTAATCACTTGTTCAAAGGGAACCGGATCGCCGATCGTGAAAGCAAAGTCATGGCCACCGCGTTGAAATTCACGCAAAATCAAAAGAGTGCGTAATTTGGGGTGGATAAGGCCAGCGGCTTGGAACAGCCCACTGTTTCTGCCCGACACATGAACTGGAACCAGATTGGCCTTGCCCGCTTCCACGAAAATGCGGACTTGATCAGTCCATTCACCATCCTGCACATGGGTTTGGCCCCATTTTAGATGGGAGCAAAGGCGCCCGGGAAATAATGCCAAGTCTCCACCGCCTTTTAGATGTTTCAGCGCTGAGACCATTGAGCGGCGATTCATTGAACGGCTTTTCTCGTTCATAAACGGATCGACGAAAAGTAATTTATGAGTAATCGAATCTGCGCTCGTTAAGAAAGAGTTCGCGAAGAGCCGGAAATTCGGGCGATACTTTTCCAGCATATTATTGACCGCAAAAGCGTCGGGCATTCCATATGGATGGTTTGAAACAAAAATTGCAGGAGTGCCCGCCAATTTATCAAATGCCTCAGGATTGGTAACTTTCCATTTGATGTCCAATTGTGAAAAAAGATGTTCGATCATCTTTTCGCTGGATGGCCAAGGCGTGCCTGTTTTCAAACAGATCTTGTTGATTGCGCCTATACCAAGCACAGATTCGGCTAGTTTCACGATTGCTTTGTCTAAAAACCCATCGCCTGAACGGCCTAGCAATTCTTCAGTACGCAGATATTTGGGACCTAAGCCGCCAGATCCGTCAAAATTATAGCGCATAACATGCGGTTGGGACGACAAACCCACTCCAACACCAATTTCGGTAGCCGCTATTTCTGGCTTATCCGGGCTAATCATTTATCTGCCAACACCTTTCAGCAATGCCGAAGTTCCCTACTCGTTTATGGAGGGTTTGAACCCGCTTTGCAATAACTCAGCCTAGCCGAGTGCAACGAAATTAATAACGAAACATTGCAGAGAAAATATTTGCGGACACAGAACCAAACCAACCAATGACTTGATTTCCCTTGAAACTATTGCGGTTTTACGACCAAATGGACTCAAATCGCTCACAGCTTGGCGTTACATGTCCTTGAAAAGGAGTTCCCGAATGCATCCTTTTAGCAATATTGGTCGTTTTGCGTTTTCACTATTTGTTGGTTTGTTCATTGGCTTGGGAATTGCGCATGGGCAACAAGCAGCAGATGCCATTGCTCCTGAGTTTGGTAAAACTCGTCAAAGCAATTCATTGGTCCAAGGCAAAAGTCAGATGATTGCTGCAGCCCATCCTGATGCTGCAAAAGCCGGGATGGCTATGTTCGACAAAGGTGGCTCAGCCATTGATGCGATGATCGCTACGCAACTGGTTCTTGGGCTAGTGGAACCACAATCATCAGGTCTCGGCGGTGGCGCTTTTCTAGTCTACCACGATGCGGCGAGCGGAAAGACTATTACTTTAGATGGTCGTGAAACGGCTCCGCTGGCAGCGGATGAAAATCTATTCATTGGACCAGATGGCGAAGCGATGAAGTTTTTCGATGCTATTGTTGGGGGACGCTCAGTGGGCACTCCTGGCACGGTTGCCCTGCTTGAAGAAGCCCATCAAAGATTTGGAAAGCTTGCCTGGGCAGATTTGTTTGAACCCGCGATCAACCTTGCCAATGATGGATTTGCAGTATCTGCGCGCCTGAACCAATCTATTCAAGGATCATCAGAAAGTCTGTTTTCCAATGAGGCTGCCCGCGCATATTTCTTTTCAGAAGAAGGCGTACCGATATTTGAAGGCACCAAATTAAAGAATCCTGCTTACGCCGAAACCTTGTCTGCAATCGCAAAAGATGGCGCGAAAGCGTTTTATTCCAATGAGATAGCGGAAGATATGGTGAAAGTGATTCAATCATCCACCAATCCCGGCTTGCTATCGTTGGAGGATTTGGCCGCTTATAAAGTTATTGAGCGTGAGCCTGTTTGTTTCGAGTATCGCACATATTATATTTGCGGCATGGGTCCGCCCTCATCAGGCGCTTTAACGCTGGGCCAGATTTTTGGCATGCTTGAGAAGCATGACCTTGCCGCCCTTGGCCCTTCAAATGCCGAAAGTTGGCGATTGATTGGAGAAGCTTCACGCCTCGCATTTGCTGATCGGGGAAGATATATGGCCGACACTGATTTTGTAAAAATGCCCAAAGGGCTCTTGAACAAAGCCTATCTGGATGAAAGGTCAAAGCTTTTTGATCTTGATGTTGTGGATGGAAAATTGCTAGATACGCCAGCAATCCAGCCCGGAAATCCCCCCTCGGATCACAGTCTTTTATTTGCTGATGACAACGCTTTGGAATTGCCATCTACTAGCCATTTTTCAATTGTCGACAGCAGCGGCAATGTGGTCTCTATGACGACCACGATTGAAAACGGTTTTGGATCAAGACAGATGGTTCGGGGCTTTTTATTGAACAATGAGCTCACGGACTTTTCTTTCACGCCTGAGATTGGTGGCATACCTGTTGCCAACCGAATTGAGCCTGGCAAGCGTCCGCGTTCATCCATGGCGCCAACCATCGTGTTCAAAGACGGCAAGCCCTGGGCAGCGATTGGATCCCCGGGCGGCAGCAGGATAATCGGCTATGTGGCGAAAACATTAATCGCCTTGATCGATTGGGATATGGATGTGCAGGCGGCGATTGATTTACCGCATCTGGTAAACCGTTTTGGCACTTATGATGTGGAAGAAAACTCTGCCGCCGAGGACTTCGCCCCTGCCCTTGCTGGCATGGGTTACAAAGTCCAGTCGCGTAACCTGAATTCTGGCTTACATGGTATTGTGATATCGCAGGACGGGCTATTGGGTGGCGCTGACCCGCGGCGCGAAGGCGTAGTATTTGCCAAATAAGAAAACCCTCGCATTGGAGTACGAGGGTCTTTAGTTCTTTTGGTTCAGGCTAAAAAATTGGTTTAGCGAACAGCCAACGCTTTCATATTAGCGATAAGGCTTTCTTGCTGTGCGGTTAGTTGTTCAACTTCCGCGAAATTCTCTGTGCGTTCTGCGCCGATGCGCTGAGCGATCACATTCATCAATGCATCACCAGAGGTTTTCAAGGCTTCCATGCGCGCAATCATGCTTGCTTTGGCAACCAAGGCATCTGATGGCGGATATTCAATTTCACTCACTGGACGGATCATGCTTGCTCTCACTTTTACTGGCGGGCATGTTCAATATGCCTCGCGTTACTAGACCGTGTTTCCTTCCCAGCGCATAGACTTGAGGGCCTATACATTAGGGAAATGATGAATAGAGTATCAGCGAAGACACTTAACAAAGCCCTAACCAGATTCATTATTCAGTTTTTGCTTCATGTGTTTTTCAATGATAGAAGTTTCTCCTTCGTAACGACCTATTATCAGTTCAGGATTGCCCAGTGAAAATTGCCTTTGTCGCCAGCCGAACCAAAGAAGCCTCCGAAAGTCGGAAAATTCTTGAGGCCAAATATGGTAATATAAAACCTTCAAGCGCTGATGTGATCGTGGCCTTGGGCGGCGACGGATTCATGCTTTCAACGCAACATCGCTTCATGAATAGCGGGATTGCGGTCTATGGCATGAACAAGGGCACCGTCGGATTTTTGATGAATGAATATTCTGAAGATAATCTGGTCGAGCGGCTTGAGGTTGCAGTCAAGAATACGATCCAACCGTTGATGATGGAAGCTTTGGACGCCAAAGGGAAAATCCACAAACACAAGGCGATCAATGAAGTCTCGTTGCTTCGTCAGTCCTATCAGGCGGCAAGCCTAAAAATAACCATTGATGGCAAAACGCGACTGGAGCGTCTGATCGGTGATGGTGTGCTGGTTGCTACCCCTGCAGGCTCCACGGCGTATAATCTATCTGCTCACGGACCAATTTTGCCGCTTGATGCGCCATTGTTGGCCTTGACGCCCATTAGCCCGTTTCGCCCAAGGCGTTGGCGTGGCGCATTGATACCATCGAGCAGCACGGTCGAAATTACGATCAACGAGGCTGAAAAACGGCCCGTCAACGCGGTTGCGGACCATTTTGAAGTCAAGTCAGTTCGTTCGGTATCGGTCAAAGAAGACCCAGATTCGAAAGGCTATATTCTTTTTGATGCGGATCATTCTTGGGATGAGCGTATTTTGGCTGAACAATTCCAGTATTAGTGAACCTAGAATGCAAAGCGCTGTTAAGCAGCGCGTTCCATGACTGCATCACTGCGATGCTGGTTGTGTCGATCTAGAGTTGACGAAAACGCTCTTAATGCATCTGCTGCCAGTTCATGGTTTGAATTATCCGCAACCAGCTCTTCTGCAGCCAAAGCCAAATCTTCATCTGCCTGAATTGCCAATTCAGCAAGCTCCTCTGCGAATTGAAGCGTAAACGCCATCAAGTCTTCTTGCGGCAGCTCAGCAATTGTTTCAGGCTCAACTTCAGAAACAGTTTCCTCTTCCGGCGCAGGCAAAGCGATTTTTGGCTGGTTTTCAACGCTTAAACGTTCAACTTTGCTGCGGGCGTTGTCTCTTGCTGTTTCCGTGCAAATCTTGCGCAACAACATCAACAATTCATCAACGATATGATCGCGCTTTCCTTCGTAGTTGGATAAAATCTCACGCGTTACTAGGTAAGGCATGCGCTCTGGATCCTCGACATTTTCAGCTTCCAGATAAAAGCGCCAAGTAGCAATTGCAGAACAAAAAACGGTTAGTGCGGACATAGGTAGGCCGGCTTTGCTGTAAATGGCATGCAGACCATTACTGCGGCGCTCTTTCAATATACGTTCAACGCGGTGAAGCGGCTGATCTGCCAATACTGCTAGAGAATGGGCAAACAAAGTGAGATTGCCCATGCAAATTGCTCGCAAAAGGAAACTCGTTGTCAGCTTCTGCCTTGCGATGAGGGCGTGAACCATCTCGTGAATTTCCTGATCGGTAATTTGAGCAGCAAATGTAATGGTTGCTTTGTCACATACTTCCTGGATTTCACGTTCTTTGCGGATCAACTGTTTTGCATCCATATCCTCATCGGCTTTAACCAAAGAGGCAGCATAGCATTCAATCAGAAGTAGTCTCGCCCACATACCAATATCATGGCGTACCAGCATGCAACTGCGCAACTCGGCACAATCGCCATGGCGCTCAGCGATGGCATAAAAGTCGTTTCGATTAAGATGGGCTTCAGGATTTGTAACCAGAGCCAAACATGCGTTTTTGCAGCCCTCTTTTGCCAATGTAGCGCATACGGTGGCGCTTAGAACTGGGCGGGACGCAATTGCTTTTTGTTGCTCGTCATTACCGGAATTGACCATGTGGATTAATTCAATGTCGAGAAGCGCAGAACAATGAGATAAAATCGGGAGCGATACTTCTTCGCTGTCAGCGGCAAGGGCCAGCACCAAATGACGAGGTGGATTGGCCAAGTCGGCAATAGCCTCACTAAGTGACACACGAACTTGGATATCTGGATCATCCAAAATGCAGGTCATTGCTGCTTCTGCTGCATCACGATCTTCATCGCTCATTGCTGCAGAATGCCAAGCGCGAACCAATACACTTGCTGCCTTCACCTTTTTATCCAAAGGGGCAACTTCCATCCAAGTAACCAGACGTTCAATAATCATTTTACGCAACTCCAATGGCCGCCAATCAAACAATGCGACTGTCCAAATTGCTATGTTAGCAACTTCAACACGGGCATTATTGCATCAAAATGTTAATGATCGGTTCACCATAGCAGGTCATATTTCGTTAATCTTTTCCTTTGCATGTGGCGCATAAAATAGGATGGCCGTGCTGTTACGCAAGCTCAACAAAAACATCATCGAGCATAGGCCGATCCCGCTCGGTCTTGGGCATTGTTCGTGTACCAATATGAATGAACCCGGCAATGCGCTCGCCTTCTTGAACCCCAAAATGTGGTGCAAGCAATTCATCAAATGCGATCCATTCGGTCAACCATTGGGCGTCATAGCCAAATGCATTGGCCGCAATCAACCAATTCATGCCTGCTGCACCACAGGATATTTCTTGCTCCCAAATCGGCACCTTAGGATGGGCTTTGGGTGCAGAAATCAAGCCAATCACTGTTGGTGAGCGCTGCATTCGAGTCTGCTCGATCGCATATAACTCACCAGCAAGGTCCGGTTGTTTTTCAACGGCACGGCTAGATATCAATCCATCCAATCGAAGCTTCGCGGCTTGGGAATATTCGACAAAACGCCAAGGCGCGATCTTACCATGATCGGGGACTCTGGATGCGATTTCTGCCATTTGCCTGATTTCATTTTTATCAGGGCCAGGTCCTCCCATCATTTTGGCCGGAACGGAACGACGGCTTTGCATAAAGTCGATTACAGGCTGGACTTTGGTTACACTTTGGGACACGAACGGCACCTCCGATTTGTTACTTTTCGTTCAATCGATTATTTGCCCAGCATGTATCAGCAGGTAAATTCATATTTCAAGAAGCTTCAGCAATTAATCCGAGATGAAACGGTGATTATCTGTCATTGTTTTTACACAATCATCCAATACTACCTCGACGCAATCCATAATTAGTCAAACATAAAAGCGAAGAATTGAAATGGTACACAGAAGTCAAAAGGCGATTTATAGCCAAGCTGACATGTTAATGTGGATTGTTCCTTTTGTCCTATTATTTGGCCTCTTCACAGGTTCTGCATGGACAGAAGACCATTTGTTGGCGGAAATCGCTGAAATTGGCGGGCTGTTCCTTGCGTTTCTAGCGATGATCGGCAGAGCTTGAACATATTTGTTTCTTGAAAATTCGAACAAGAATATTCCGGTAATTCAAGGCCCTTTCAGATTTGTGGCCTATCCCCTTCACTTTTTCGCAAGCTTAGCTATGGGTGGCCTAGGGCTGATGATGGAATCTTACACGGCGGGGCTGGTTCTTTTCTTCATCGGCTATGTCATCTCTCGCATTGTTATCAATCACAATGAAAAGATTGAACGCAAACATATGAGCGACGAACAATCCTTGTATGAGTCGCTGGTTCCCAATTTTTTTCCATCTTTTCAATCGCGCATCACTGCAGATGGTCAAATTGACCAACCATCTTATTCCGGTTTAACCCTAAAACTGATTGCCATTGATCTAGCTATATTTTTTGGACTGGTATTGGCGGCGGAATTAATTCACACCCTTCATGATGAAGGCACACTTCGGCAATTCTTCTTATTATTTTAAGCGTTGGCAAGTGAGCGTGCGACGACGCAGACTAGTTGAATTTTGTTGTTTTTGGTCAAAATCAAGGTCATAACCAATTCATGATTACTCATCGTTTTTTCTTCCGCCTTGTTGCCGTTATCCTGTTTCTCGGGAGCAGCGTTACTGCCTTCGCGCAAAGCGGTAATACAAACCAAAAAACTTTCAAAGTGACCATGATTGCCCAATTGATACAGGATGGTGTTCCCGTTGAACGCGGTTTGGAATGGCGCATCTTCGGTCCCAATATTACAAGTGAAGGTGCGCTCCCGTTATTGGCAAATGCATCGGGCGGAACCAAAACCTTTAACATGTCCGCCGGCCAATATCTGGTTCACGCTGCTTACGGGCATGCGAGTGCTATTCGCAAGGTGGAAATTGGACCTGATACGAGTGATGAGATTTTCATCCTCAACGCTGGAGGCATGGAACTTAGTGCTGTTGCCGGCGAAGATACGCCCATAGCAAAAGACCTGTTGAGATTTGATGTTTATGAACAAGAGGCCGATGAACGCGGAGAGCGTAAATTGATAGCTCGGCGGGTCTTGCCAGACCAGATTGTTCCCTTTCAAGAAGGCATTTATCACGTCGTTTCGCAGTTTGGCGATTTGAATGCGGAAATCCGCGCGGACATCAAGGTGGAAGCGGGAAAAGTTACACGAGCCCAACTTAAACACAGAGCAGCGCGGGCAACACTGCGCCTTGTGCGCTCCGCAGGTGGGGACGCATTGGCAAATACCCAATGGTCGGTGCTTAATGAAAGCGGCGACTTGATAACCGAATCCACTAGTGCATTTCCGCGTTTGGTTTTATCTGAAGGTAAATATACCGCCATTGCCAAAAATGGTGATCGTATTTACTCGAATGATTTTACTGTTATTCCGGGCGTGAACCGCGACGTTGAAGTCATCGTGGCTGGCTAATTTTCCAAATATATTAAAAAGTTAAGTCGACAGACTGCTGAAAGTTAGGCAGCATGTTCTTTTATACCTGTGGAGGAACTGCATTGGCTGAAAACAGGATTGATGTCCAAAGACCCGATGCACCTGAGCTTGCGGCTTATGGAAATTTGCCTGTGGGTGTTCGTCAAATCGAACTGGTGAACCCCGGACAAATTAATGTTGTGGCAATTGATCCAACGGAACCAAAGCCAGACCCACTTCCAACTTATGATCGTCCTTTGACGGTTGAAGTTTGGTATCCAGCGGCGGAAGGCGCTGAAGGCACCACCACATTGATGGCCCAATTGCGCGATGGTAAAACCATGGTGCCGTTGCAGGGCAAAGCAATGCGCGATGCTGCGCCAGCAGCTAATGGAACGCCATTTCCATTGATCCTTATTTCCCATGGCTATCCGGGAAATCGATTTTTACTCTCTCATTTAGCAGAAAACCTTGCTTCAAAAGGCTATGTGGTCGCATCGATCGATCACACGGATTCTACCTATGACAATAAATTGGCTTTCGGCTCAACGCTTATCAATAGGTCATTGGATCAAAAATTCGTATTAAATGAAATGGCTCGGCTTTCTGCGGATGGTTCAAGCTTTTTGAGTGGCTTGGCCGATGCATCCAACACTGGCCTCATCGGATATTCGATGGGTGGTTACGGAGCCGTGATCACGGCTGGCGGCGGCGTCACTCAAGCTTCGATAGATTATCCTTGGGGCGGCCCGCTTGGAACTCTAGATATTCACAAAAGCGGTAGTGACAGCCACAACGCTTTGCCGGACCCGCGTATCAAGACAGCAATAGCCTTTGCGCCATGGGGTATGAACACAGGATTTTGGGATGCGGAAACATTAAAAGGCGTCCAAATTCCAATGCTATTTGTAGCCGGATCAGTGGATGATGTCTCAGGATATGAAAACGGAACAAAAGCCATCTGGAAAGGCGCGGTGAATGTTGATCGCTCGCTTCTAACCTTCAAAGATGCCAACCATAATGCTGGCGCGCCGATGCCCTCCCCTGAAGAAGGCTATGCCTTTGACGAGGAACTTGGGTTTCCGGCATTCGAGCATTATGCCGATGCAATTTGGGATAATGTGCGCATGAACAATATCTCCCAACATTTTGCCACAGCTTGGATGGGTAAATATCTGAAAAGCGATACAGCAATGGCACCATTCTTAGATCTGGTTCCAAATTCTAATGATAGCGTTTGGGCAGCAAATGAGGACAAAAGCTTCAAGCCTGAGCACAATCACTGGAAAGGTTTTGCGAACCGCACCGCCAAGGGATTGATGTTCGAGCAACTCAAAGCCGGCAAGTAAGTCTTAGAAAACTTTATAGATAAATGCGATTGTTGTAGGGCGTTTGCGCCCTACTTAGTTCCTAAGAAAAAGTGAAATTGGGGTTTAACAATGGCGCGGACTGTACTAATTTTGGGCTCGGCTGCAGATGCCATCAATGCTCGCGATTTCGATGCGGATCGTTTTGATGCGATTGTTGTCATTAACAATGCCTGGCGAATTCGGGATGATTGGACACATCTGGTTCACGCTGGCGATTTCCCCGTTGAACGTATGCCACCTAATCGTGATGGTCGGAAAATTATAACCTACGACACCTATGTTTCGGCAAATAACGCCTACGGCGGGGTCCTCTATGCGGGTGGTACCATGGCCTTTACCGCAGCCTATTGGGCCCTGCATGCATTGCGCCCCAGCATGATGATTTTTTGTGGTTGTGACATGGTCTACGAACATAAGGGCAGTACTCACTTTTATGGAAATGGAACGGCTGACCCTCTTCGCGAAGACCCAACGCTTCAAAGTCTCGAGGCTAAATCCAACAGGCTGATGGCACTCGCTGCAAAGCAAGGCTGCTTGAACGTCAATGCCTCTCGCCTCAATAAAAGCCGGTTGACCTTCCCTCGCATTGATATGCAGGCCGATGGCGCGGACCTATGCTCTTATCGCAATCAGACTTTTTCTAACTTGCAAGCACAAGCGGATATAAGGGCTGTTGAGGCCGCTTTGACATTAGAAGCTGAGAAAGAGCAATTCATTGGTTCGGGTGACTATTGGAATCACAAAGATCAAATTGATCCCGATCGTTTACGCCAGATTGATGATGCCTGGTTGAAAGCGTTTTCCAAAAGCAACGAAAAAATTGCTCGATGTTCCTAAAAGCTAAATCCGTAATAAATGAACACCAAGGCGATCACTTGAAGAATGACAATAGCGTTCAAGAGCGCGCCAAACGGTTGTTTGCGCGTTTTATGGCGCAGCAATTTTTGGCCAACCACCATAGCAGGCGAGCCGCCTATCAGTGCTAACAACAACAATTTGTTTTCAGGGACACGCCTTCTTGAAAATTCGCCGCCAGCCTCTGCGCGACTTTTATCAAGTGCAAAGAGGCAATAGGTGTAGATATTTATTGCGACCAAACAAATCAAAATGGGCCAAGGATTTTCCCCAGCCCATTGTTGAACATTAGTAATCAATAATTCCATTTCCAAACGCTAAGCCAACCGTTTCAAATCCGGCGGCGTTGCCTCATCCACCAGGCTCGCAATGGCTTCATCCAAAGACATAGAAGTCTGGTTTTGCGAACCGAGACGACGGATATTGACCGTGTTTTCTTCCGCTTCGCGCATGCCGCAAACCATGATCACAGGCACTTTGGCAAGAGAATGCTCGCGAACCTTGTAATTGATCTTTTCATTACGGATATCGCTGACGGCGTTCAATCCAGCCTTGCGAAGTTTGGCGACAACTTGTTCAGCATAGGCATCCGCACCCTCTGTAATGGTTGCCACCACGACTTGTTGCGGCGCCATCCATAGGGGGAAGTGACCGGCATAGTTTTCGATCAAGATGCCCAGGAAACGTTCCATTGATCCGCAGATTGCACGGTGGACCATAACTGGCTGAACTTTTTCTGAGTTTTGATCGATATAAAAAGCATTGAAGCGTTCAGGCAGATTGAAGTCGACCTGTGTCGTCCCCATCTGCCATTCACGGCCGATAGCATCTTTCAAGGTGTATTCGAATTTTGGCCCATAAAATGTGCCCTCGCCTTCATTGACGCCCGTCTTGATTTTACCGCCGGATTCAGCAGCCATCTTATCAAGCACGCGGCGCAATATGCCTTCCGCATGATCCCAGCTTTTGTCGCTGCCGACTCGCTTTTCCGGACGGGTGGCCAATTTGACCACCACTTCCTCGAAGCCAAAATCAGCATAGACGGACATCATTAAATCATTGATGCGAAGGCATTCAGCTTCGAGCTGCTCTTCTGTGCAAAACACGTGAGCATCATCTTGCGTAAAGCCGCGCACACGCATCAGGCCATGCAACGCGCCTGATGGCTCATAGCGATGAACTGCGCCAAACTCAGCCAAACGTACGGGAAGGTCGCGATAGGATTTAAGCCCGTGCTTGAAAATCTGAACATGGCCAGGGCAATTCATTGGTTTTAAAGCAAAGAGACGATGATCAGCTTCTTCGTCTTCATCGTTCATGAAGGCATGGGCGGATTTCACCGCGAACATGTTCTCATTATACCAGCCCCAGTGACCTGAAGTTTCCCACAAGCTCTTGTCGAGAATTTGCGGTGCGTTGACCTCTTCATAAGTGTTTTCCAAACGGCGGCGCATATAACTCACCAGCGACTGGAAAATACGCCAACCTTTTGAGTGCCAAAACACGACACCTGGCCCTTCTTCCTGAAAATGGAACAGGTCCATTTCACGGCCAAGCTTGCGGTGGTCACGCTTACCTGCCTCTTCCAAGACGTGAAGATATTGATCGAGGTCTTCTTGGGTAGCCCAAGCTGTTCCATAGATGCGGGTCAACATGGCGTTGTTGCTGTCGCCGCGCCAATAGGCACCCGCGACGCTCATCAGTTTGAACGCATTGCCGATGTCATTGGTAGAACGCATATGCGGGCCACGGCACAAGTCCATCCAATCGCCCTGCTTATACATCTTAAGCGACTGATCGGCTGGAATGGCATCAACCAGTTCCACTTTGTATTTCTCGCCTTTGGCTTCGAAATGAGCTTTGGCTTCATCGCGTGACCAAATCTCTTTGGTGAACTTGTTATTGCGTCCAATGATTTCGCGCATCTTCTTTTCGATGATAGGCAAGTCTTCAGGCGTAAACGGCTCGTCTTTGGCAAAGTCGTAATAGAAACCGTTTTCAATTACCGGGCCAATGGTCACTTGTGTTCCTGGCCAAATTTCCTGAACCGCTTCGGCCATCACATGGGCTGCATCATGGCGGATAAGCTCTAGCGCCCGAGCGTCGGTGCGCATGACGAGTTCCAGTTTTCCGCTTTTTTCAATAGGGTCGACAATGTCGCGCAACTCGCCATCAAGGGCATAGGCAACGGACTTTTTTGCGAGGGATTTTGCGATGCTTTCAGCAACTTCTAAGCCAGAGATACCAGCATGAAATTCGCGCATTGAGCCATCGGGAAATGTGAGATTGATTTGGGATGCCATCTTGGGCGTTCTCCTTAGGCATTTTGGTTGAATGAACCAAGTAGCCTTTATCCAGTCCCGCCTACGAACGCGGGTGGTTGATCGGAAAGCCGGGATTGACCGGCAGTTATGATGAGCGGGGTTTAGGAGATTTGGGCAGAAGGTGCAAGAGGTTAGACGATTATTGATTTTTCAATAATGTAGTTTGTTAATGCGCTACAAATTACCAGCATGTATTTTGCGTCTGCCATCGTTAAATTGGACTCTTCCATCAAGCTGTATCTAATCCCGCCATCGTCACTGCTCCATCCGTATAACTTTGAATACGCATCCTTCAATGCGGGATGCAAGGCTATGTTTTTTTCAAGAATTTTGATGCCCTCACCCAATGAAGTCTTCTCTTTCTTAGTCATAACTTTGATTGCCGCCTCGACAGCTGAAATTGACTCTTTTATGCTGTTCCTAAAGTCAGGATTTTTTCTATCTGACAACAAAGAAAGGGCTGTAGATAAATGAGAAGAAACAGGTTGAAACTTTCCAATTTTTGATATTGCTGGTTAATTGGAAGAAGTTGAGAGCGGCACGAAACTAACCATGGTTCATACTGGACTGCCGGCTGATTCAAATGGCATCGCTCTATCATTCGCTCTTGATGCTGGTTGGGACAAACATTTTGGTTCTTTGCGAGATTTATTAAAGACGGCGTAACGTCAGCAGCATTGAATGGAACTTGGGTAGCAGATCTAAATTTGCTGCTACCCTTTTTCTTTTGCGAACTCATGCAGTAAACGGAATGGTTAGAAATGGGCAAAAGCAGGCTACTCAATATAAAAATCCGCCGCGGTTCTAATCACGATCTTTGAGTATGCCCTTGCGTTTCAATTCCGCTTCGCTACGCCCTGCCCTTGGACGATATTTGGGCATTGTCCAACCAAAGATGATGGCGCCACCTCTAACGGCAAACGCAACAAGCACTGCGATGCTTATTGCAAGACTTGGCTGAAATTCTAAGAACTGAGTCGCAACATAGGTTCCCGCGCCTGCCATCGCGGCGGTAACATAAATCTCTGGTCGTAAGATAACTGAGGCTTCGCCTGAAAGAATATCACGCAATATGCCCCCAAAAGTCGCTGTCAGCATTCCGGTGATAATTGCAACGGTCGCGGATCCTGTAGCCGCAAATCCTTTTGCAGCTCCCATCACACAGTATGCAGCAAGGCCTATCGCATCCAGCCAAAGCAAAGCTCGATACCTGCTTTCCAACAAATGAGCGGTTAGATAAACCAAGATCGCAATCCCTACGCAGACCAGAATATAATTTGGATTGCTCACCCAAAAAACTGGCGCTTGGCCCAAGATTAAATCGCGCAAGGTTCCCCCGCCAATGCCAGTAAAACTGGCAAGGAAAACAAACCCTATAATGTCCAATTGTTTTCGCGAAGCTGCCAGTGCGCCAGTCGCCGCAAAGACTGCAACGCCAGCATAATCAAGAAATAAGAGCCAATCAGCAGGAGCCATCAATTCACAACCTTTAGGTTGCCAACTTCTATTGCGTTCCAGTTTTTCAAAACTGGATTTGTGAGTCTTTTAATCGCGTTACCGGCCGTTTCTGAAAGTCCTGAATCACTTTTTTCAAGCAAAAATTCAACCAGCCATGCGCAGGCAACCTTGGCTGCTCTTGTTGTTCCGTCATGGCATTTTAATGCTGCGCCTAATCCAAGCTCTGGCAAGGCTATTGTGAACACGCCTTCAGCGCCTGTTTTTGTAAACGCGCGTCCTTTCAAGGCTCTCATCAACTCTGTATCAAAGCGCTCACTGCCTGCCACCATCTCAGGGTGCGCGATACAGGCATCGCGCAATCTCAACATGGCTTTTGATCGCTCTTTGCCGCTGTCATTTCCAACACCGAATTTGGCATAGGCAGCTGCTAATGCTTTTAACGGAATTTCGTAAGTTGGGATCGAGCAACCATCGATACCGTGATTGTCTGCTCCGTGTTTTTCGCCTGTAACACTTTCTAGCGCTCCGGCAATTTCTTGCTGAACAATATGACGAAATTGAATATAGCCTTCGGTCGGAAAACCCTGATGGGCCGCAAAGGCTAGGAAGCCTGAATGCTTTCCCGAACAATTATTGTGGATGGCTGAAACAGGAACACCATCGCGTATCAGTTTTTCTGTGTCGCGGGGATGATAGGGAAGTTGAATACCGCATTCCAAGCAAGTCGCGTCCAATCCGGCTGCTGCCAACATATGGTTTGCGGCTTCTGTCTGAAAAACTTCGCCATTGTGAGACGAGCAAGCCAATGCCAGATGGCGTGGCTCAAACCCAAATTTGTCCGCAGCGCCGCTCTCAACTAGCGGCAAAGCTTGCAATGCTTTATTCGCAGATCTGGGAAACACCAATCGGTCGCCAT
>Ga0208544_10000205_pt1 | contig 48815 bp, 47 predicted proteins | sample DEB08_DNA_9_FD_184526 | JGI IMG/M metagenome (GOLD analysis project Ga0208544, IMG submission 184526) | Aqueous microbial communities from the Delaware River and Bay under freshwater to marine salinity gradient to study organic matter... | ecosystem: Environmental > Aquatic > Marine > Coastal ... | reverse complement strand
CGTTGCCAACGGTCCCAAATCTCAGCACGCTGAGCAGATGAATAATAAATACGAGTACGATAAACCATGATGAACACTCCAATCCTTCTCAAAGATTAAAGTGTTGCGATCATCCGTTGAACTCACCCCGCTTTGCAGACATTGGAACTGGCTCGCAAAGTATTTTATTTAATTATCTACAATATTAACATGTTATGGCCTCCAGCAGCGGCAATTTCCAAAGCCCGTTTCGCCGTCTCCTGCCCTTTGATCTCGGCCATATCGGGCAGAGTGCCAAGGCTTTGCTGCATGGCCGGTTTGGGCCTTGTTAAAACCTGAACTATTACGCAGTTGGGTGAATAAAGAAGTTTTACCCATTCCCTTTCGTCCAACTACAACATTTGCATCGCCTTGACTGACCCTTAAGAACTCCTCAGTAGAAACAAAATAGTCTCCCAAAGTCTCCATTTCATTTTCCGCCATTGGGTCCCCAATCTTCAAATTGGTCAATGCTGGCAGCTCGAAGTCTAAGGGAGGTTCAGAATCTTGTAACGCGGACATAACTCGCTCTGCAAAATTCGCTACATGATCATTAATATCGTCGGGGTACTTAAAAGTACGAACAAGCTCTTTCACATCGAGTGGTGCAGGGCCGCCGAAGTCCTGTATAATGAGAGTTGGTTTTCGCATGCCTATAGACAAACCAGCTACGAATGCACATCTCATGTTGTGAACTTTTTCCTCTTCGAGCCGATCGTGCGCTAGAGGCACTATCACACCAGTTGATTCCGCAACCTTTTGAATAGCTTCGAATGCAGACAACCTAAAACTCTCTGCAGGGTTAAAACTCTGATAACGAATCCAGCTCTTTTTGACCCGTGATATTATTCGAGTTAGACTATCTGTTCGAGTTTTGTGCTCTAGAATATAAATGGGTGTTTTTGCATTTCTGGGATAGTCAATAAAAAAGGGCGCGCTTTCATTCATATACGCAATGAGCGAACTCAGATTTTCGCTGTTCTCGTAAGAATCCCAACCGATATTGTCAAAAATCCCGATATCACCAATCAAATCAGCGTCATTTTTAGAACCGGAATTGACAGTATAATAAACCTTTTTTCCCATTCCTATGGCATAACCCGCTTCGAAGACTACATTAAAGTTTAGCTTCGTGATGTCAGCTATTAATGCATCACATTCCGCAATTTTCTCGAAGATTGGATCAGTAAGGAGCCTTCCAGAAATATCATTCTCCGGCCAACAATGAACTTCATTGTTAGTACCCCTTAATTTTTCTGCTGCGGCGCAAATTAACTGTCCGATGTATTTTGGATTATTGGGATAGGCGTAGAAATACTTCATTGTGGTTGAATCCAAATATTTGATATTTTGCTATCTAGGATAGGCATAATACAAAGATTCGCGCAAATCCAACAGGAATGACTAGTTTCTCGCGGAAACTTCTAACTGGTCATCCTCGGGCCTGATCCGAGGATCCATACCGTGATGCTTCAAGATTCAGTGACGGTGGATGGATAACGGTATGGATCGTCGGGTCGGAGCCCGACGATGACGACTGTGGTAGTTTGCGCCGCAACATTACCCCCCTCTGTCTGCTTCGCAGACATCTCCCCCACAAGGGGGGAGAGCAACTGCCCCACAGCGCGCATCCGCCCATCATTTCTTAAAAACCGCATTCAACCCATACATGCTGGCGACCATGGCCGGGCCGATGCCAAGGGCAAATAAAAGCGTTCCGATGCCGACCGTTCCGCCAAGGCTCCAGCCTAAAACAATCACCGTGATTTCAAGCCCGCTGCGCACCCATGCAATGGGTGCATTGGTGACCCGCTGAAGCCCCGTCATCAGGCCATCGCGCGGGCCGGGGCCAAGATTTGAAATCAGATAAAGCGCGCCGCCAAAGCCTGTGACCAAAACCCCGATAACCGCCTCGCCCAATTGCAGCATCGGGTTTTCAAACCGCGGCAGAAAGGGCAGCAAAAATTCCAGCACCAGCGCGATGATGATCGCGTTTAAAATTGTGCCGATGCCCGGGGTTTGCTTGAGCGGCACCCAACAAATCAAAACACTGATGCTGATTACGAAGGTGGCAAAGCCGATGCTCCAGCCGGTGACATTGGTGATGCCTTGGGCGAAAACCGTCCATGGGCTAACGCCAGCGCCAGCAGCGATTAACAGGGCTTCGCCGATGCCAAACAGCGTGAGGCCGACCACCAGAAACACCATGGAGATGAAGGGGGGCTTGAGCGTTAGGGCTTTTGGCGAACTCCAAAATAAAACAGGAACGCCTTTCACGGACAAGAAGTTCAGCGCTTTGATTTTCATGGATGTGCCAGAGCGGGCGGGGCCGCGTTCAAGATCTATTCGCAGATATTTTCTTTGATGAAGCAATTGGTGCCAATGCACCCATCCCAGCCCTCGGCTTTGACCGATTGGGATTTTTCATCGAACGAGCCTTGAATGAGTTTCACGGACTTGATTTTGTCAAACCGGAAAATCCGTTCTGCCGCATAATCGCGCCCCTTAGTGCAGCCGCGGCTTTGCCAGCCATGCATATACATCTGGCCGTTATTGCCGATGGCGACCTGATGCACATCGACCAAACGCGGAAGGCAGCCTTTGCTCACATCCTTGTCATAGACCAGCTCGATCATGCGGTTTGTTTTTGCCGCCTCGCAGAGCGAAGCCTCAAAATCTGACTGGGCCTGAGATTGGGCTTTTGCTGGCGATGGGGCGGCTGAAAACGCTGAAACAGAAACAAGCAAAGCCATGGCTGTTTTGGTGAGGGTCATTATGTGTTTCCTGTTTTGCATTTTCATTCAGACCTTCTTTTCAATCGCATCCCAGATGAGCGCGGCGATATCCGTGCCGGAGAATTTCTTTACTTCGCGGATACCCGTTGGGGAGGTGACGTTGATCTCGGTCATATAATCGCCGATCACATCGATGCCGACAAAGATAAAGCCTTGCTCCTTCAACATGGGGCCGATGCGGGTGCAGATTTCGCGCTCACGGTCCGTGAGTTCCGTGTGTTTGGCAACGCCGCCCACATGCATGTTGGAGCGGGCATCGCCTTCGGGCGGTACGCGGTTGATTGCCCCAACGGGTTCACCATCAACGAGGATGATCCGCTTGTCGCCTTTGCGCACATCTTTGAGATATTGCTGGGCAATCACCGGTTCGCGGTTGATGCCGAAAAACATTTCGAGAATAGACGACAGATTTTCGTCTTCTTTGGTGACGCGGAAAACGCCCGCTCCGCCATTGCCGTAAAGCGGCTTGATGATGATGTCGCCAAATTCAGCGCGGAATTTCCTGATCGCTGACGCATCGCGGGTAATCAGCGTTTGCGGCATCAGATCGGCATATTCCATGACGAGGATTTTTTCAGGGGCGTTACGAACCGAGCGCGGATTGTTAACGACCAGCGTCTTTGGGTGCAGTCGCTCCAGCAGATGGGTGTTGGTGATATAGCTCATGTCAAAGGGCGGATCCTGACGCAGGTGAATGACATCGAGCGTTGAAAGATCGGTGAGGGTTTTTGGCCCGAGGGTGAAATGATCACCCTCGATATCACGCACATCCAGCGCCTCAATCTCAGCGCTCACAACGCCGCCGCGCAGTTGCAGCCGATCGGGCGTAAAATGATACAGCTCGTGGCCGCGCGCCTTTGCTTCCAAACAGATGGCGAAGGTCGAATCCCCGACAATATTGACCGTGGAGATATGGTCCATCTGGACGCCGATTTTGAGGGGTTTTTTGGCTGGCATGGATAAGGCTTTCATTTATAGAATTGGTAACATTTCGAATACTAGACTTGTTCGCCCCTGTCACTACAAGACATCTCTTGGATAGTGGGACCAATCAAAAAGCATCTTCCAAATGGGTTGGCCATTTCCAGGGTTGAACGGCGATGATGTCAAAGCGCAGGGAAACAAGATGGGCATCCTTGCGTCCGGCCAACCACCAATTGGCGGCAGATTTGATGCGTTGCTGGCTTTGATAACCAACCGCATCAACAGACTGATTCAGATCGCGGCGAGCCTTTACTTCAACAATCGCTATTAGATCGCCTTTGCGGGCGATAATGTCGATTTCACCTGCCTTGGTTTTGAAATTACGCTCAAGAATCTTATAACCCTTCAGGCGCAGAGCAAACGCTGCCAAAGCCTCGCTGAAATGACCGTAGCGCTGGGCCTTTTTTCTGCTTGATGTTTGAGACGTGGATTTAGCCATGAATGTCGTCGCCCTAATCACCGGATTTTGCGGCAGCGATTTCCAAGGCACGGCTGTATAAATCGCGTTTGGTGAGGCCTGTGAGTTTGGCCGCTTCCGAAGCCGCACGGCTAACGCTCATGGTTTCCAGCAGCTCCGCCAGAACCGTATCGGCATCTGGCGCTTCGCCTTGCGTTTCCGGCGCAAGCACGATGACAATTTCACCCTTTGGCGGATGTTCGCTGTAATGCTCCAACAATTCAGCGAGACTTCCCCTGCGCGCTTCTTCATGCATCTTGGTAAGCTCACGGCAAATACAGGCCTCGCGGTTTTCACCGAAAACTTCAATCATGTCTTCCAAGGCATTGGTCAGGCGGGACGGACTTTCAAAAAACATCAGCGTCCCAGCCTGCAAACCGCTTTGACCTCTAAAGGATTGCAATGTGGTAATGCGCTGACCTTTTTTTGAGGGCAAGAACCCTGCAAAGGTGAAACAATCAGTTGGCAATCCGCTGGCTGTCAAAGCGGCAATCGGCGCCGATGCGCCTGGAATGGGAAACACTGGAAGACCTTGTTTTTTGGCTTCTGCTACCAGTCGTTGGCCCGGATCAGAAATAAGCGGCGTTCCTGCATCGCTTGCGAGCGCTACAACTTTTCCCTCAGCGATGGCCTGCAAAAGCAGTGGGCCTTCATGATCGGCATTGTGCTCATGATAGGCTTTGCGCTTGGCAGAGATCGCATATCGATTGAGAAGTTTTGCGGTTACGCGCGTGTCTTCGCAGGCCACAATGTCTGCCCCTGCTAAAATCTCCAAGGCCCGGATCGTCATGTCCCCGAGATTGCCTATGGGTGTAGAAACCACATACAATCCAGCAACAGGTTTTGCAGCAGAATACTCATTTGGGCCGATCATATAGGTGCCGGTTCTAGCTGCCATTCTTATTTTTCCCACTGATGCGCATACACTGTGTTTTCATCTTTTAGCATGTGCTTTTAATAGGCCAGCTTTAACGACAAAACGCTCAAAGGCAAAGAGTGGTATAAAGGTTAGTGCCTGCGGTTAAGCAATAAATTAGTGAATTAGCCAAGCCGCTAAACCGCCCCAATAATTATTATTATGTGAGAAAAAACTCTTCATTGCTTAACTTTGACGTTTTTATGGGTTAACGCAGAGCGCAAAACTATGGTAAGGCAAACTTCACCTTACCATGGGGAAACATACAGGGACGCGGGCTAATGGGTTTTGGAACAAGATCTGCTGCATTTAGCAACAGAATGAACGATGCGGTAAACGCCCTTTCGGGAAAAAAACTGGCTATAATTCTGGCTATGGGCTTCGGTCTTTCCGCTTGTCAGTCTTCAGGGCTTAACGGCGCAACCGAAGGCCTTTCCAGCACCAATAACACCCAGCAAATTACTTTGTCTCCAGATCCCAAAGGCGAAGTGTTTGGCCAAGGGCAAACTCGCATTACCTTGCTGGTGCCAAAGACGGCGCCGGGAAATGCAGCTTCAATTGCCAATGAAATCCGAAATGGGGCTTTGCTGGCACTTCAAGATTTTGGCCAGAACACCATTCAACTGGTTATCAAGGATACAAAAGGACAAGCTGCTGATGCGCAAGGCGCAACATCTGAGGCGGTTGCTGAGGGTTCAACCGCAATTGTTGGCCCGTTGTTTTCAAGCTCCGTGAGCGCGGCATCCGGCATTGCTGTTCCAGCCGGGCGGACTATGATCGCTTTTTCAAACGATGTTTCCGTGGCTAGACGCGGCGTATATCTTCTTTCTTATACCCAACAGGCCGACACCATTCGCATGATGAATTATGCGCTGTCATTAGGGAAACGAAACATTCACGCATTCCTCTCCAACAATGTCATTGGTGGATTGCAAGAAACTGTATTGCGTCAACTTTCTGGCGGTGCAGGTGCTAATATCAACATCACAAAATATGAACTTTCTGGCCCTGGAATTGAAACTGCAGTGCGGGAAGCTGCTGTGGCGATAACGGCGGCAGATGCGATCTACATTCCTGAAGGTGGACAAATTCCTGGCGCAATTCTTTCTGGATTGAAACGTGCCGGTGTCGAATTGGCAAACAAACAGGTGCTTGGCTCAGGCCAATGGGAGTCAGTAAAGTTCGATAAACCTGAACTCGAGGGCGCTCTTTATACTGGACGCGACATTACCAATTTTAATGCATTTGCCAGCCGCTATCAGACGACCTACAATACACAGCCCGGTGTTTTTGCAGCGCTTGGTTACGATTCAATAACACTGGTATCGAGCCTGATTTCCAGCAAAGGTGCTACTGGCGCATTCCAGCCAACTGCGATTGAAGATCGTCGCGGATTTGCCGGTATCAACGGTATCTTCAGGTTCAAAGCTGACGGCACTGCAGAACGCGGCCTTGCAGTTTACAAAGTGACTGGCGGCGCTGGTCGTCCGGTGAGCCCTGCACCAACGAGCTTTTCTGGAAGTTGACAAGCCTTGGAAGATAACTAGCTAGCCAGATCGGCAACTACCGCATCTAAAACCATCGCGCCTTGTTGGGTTGAGCGAAGATTGCCTGTATTGGATATTTCCAGAAATCCAAGCTCTGACAATTCTTTGATCTTGGTTTTATTGAGCGGCGTTCCCGCCATTTTTTCGTGACGCTTTGGGTCAATACCCTCGCGCAAACGAAGCCCCATCAAAAGCATTTCATCGGCCGTTTCCTGTCCAGCCAATGCTTCCATCTCGCGCATACCATGACCGGATATTTCACCGCTTGCCATAACTTTTTGCCACCAGATTTCCGGATTTTTCTCGCACACCGTTGCGTGCTTTTTATCATTGATGGTCAATCGCCCGTGAGCCCCAGGGCCAATGCCTGCATAATCCTGATAGCGCCAATAGGTCAAATTATGGAGTGAGCCTTGGCCCTCAGCTGCATGGTTAGAAATCTCATAGGCAGGTAATCCATGGGATGATGTGATTTCATGGGTTAGTTCGAACAGTTCTGCTGACTGGTCAGAGTCGGGCACGGTAAATTTGCCTTTGCGATGCAGATCGTAAAACGGCGTGCCCTCTTCAATGGTCAACTGATAAAGCGAGAGATGATCTGCCGCCAAGGCAATAGCCTCTTCCAGTTCCTTAGCCCACTGGTCAGGCGTTTGCTGCGGGCGGGCATAAATCAGATCAAAGGAAAGGCGCGGAAAAATTTCTCTTGCCAGAGCCACCGCTGCTTTGGCTTCCTCGGCCGAATGCAACCGCCCCAGAAATTTCAATTGCTCATCGCGAAGAGATTGCACACCCAACGAAACACGGTTCACCCCGCGCTGGCGATAGCCTTTGAAGCGACGCGCCTCAACGCTGGTCGGATTTGCTTCGAGTGTAATTTCTGCATTGGTGTCAATCGACCAATGGGAAGAGATCGTATCGATAATAATGCCTACTGTTTCAGGCTCCATCAGGGAAGGCGTGCCGCCGCCAAAGAAGATTGAAGTCACATGGCGATTAGGAACAAGCGATGCCATATGAGCGATTTCGCGTTTATAAGCCTCAACATAGATTTCCTGATCTGCAGGCTTGTGGCGCACATGGCTGTTAAAATCACAATAGGGGCATTTGGCTGCGCAGAACGGCCAATGAACATAGACCGCAAATGCATCGCCCTTGTTGTGATAAGGTGAAATCATTGAGCGGCAGAGGGTTTCAAACCCGATGGTTCAAGGCATTGGCTGACCAGTTTTGCAAAGGCTCTTGAACGATGGGAAAGGCCTAAATCAGCGCGGCCTGCTTCTCCCTGAGTGGCTATTGGCCCGGTGCCGTGTTTTTCCTCTGATGTCATTTCACCAAAAGTCACGTCATAGCCTTGGGGCTGGAATACTGGATCATAACCAAAGCCACTGCCGCCCCTTGGAGGCCAGACAAGATTGCCTTCAACCTCGCCTCTGAAATATTCAGCGTGGCCATCTGGCCAGCATAAACATAGAACGGCAACGAAACGACCTGTGCGCTGATCAAAGTTCGTTGCGCCCTTCTTTTCAAGCGCTGCCTCGACCTTTTCCATTGCCATCAAAAAATCGCGTCCTGAACCATCTTCTTTTTCAGCCCAATCGGCTGTGTAAACCCCCGGCTCTCCACCCAAAGCATCGACGCAAAGGCCCGAGTCATCTGATAGTGCCGGAAGCCCTGTTGCGCTGGCGGCTGCAAATGCCTTGGTATAGGCATTGGCCTCAAACGCATCGCCGTCTTCCACAGGTTCCGCCAAGCCATGCTCTTTGGCTGATCTTGCGACCAGACCAAAGGGATGGATCAACTCATTGATCTCGACGACCTTGCCAGCATTATGGGTAGCAACGACGATTTCGCGTGTTTCAAGAAGGCGCAAGATAAGCTCCGTTATTCTGCGTTCTGCATCTTAACCAGATCAGCAATCCCGGATTTTGCAAGGCCCATCAGTTGTGCAAATTCGTCTTCGCTAAACGGCTTGCCTTCAGCAGTTCCTTGAACTTCAACCAATCCACCGCTTCCGGTCATGACAAAATTTGCGTCTGTTTCAGCATTACTGTCTTCATCATAATCCAGATCAAGAACAGGTGTGCCTTCAAAAATTCCGCATGAAATGGCAGCAACATTGTCGGTCAAAACATGGTCTTGAACCATGCCGCGATGTTTCATCCAATTGATGCATTCTTTAAGGGCAATAAAGCCGCCAGTGATGGATGCTGTTCTGGTTCCGCCATCGGCTTGAATGACATCGCAATCCACAGTGATCTGACGTTCGCCGAGGGCTTCCAAATCCACAATGGCGCGCAGTGAGCGGCCAATCAGGCGGGATATTTCTTGTGTACGACCTGACTGTTTACCAGCCGTTGCCTCGCGGCGCATACGGCTATGGGTCGAGCGGGGCAACATGCCATATTCTGCTGTCACCCAACCTTTGCCTGCTCCGCGCAACCACGGCGGCACACGATCTTCAAGGCTTGCTGTGCAAAGTACATGTGTGTTGCCGAATTTGATCAGGCATGAACCTTCAGCGTGAAGTGAAAATCCACGCTCGATGGTTACATCACGCATCTGATCAGGCGTTCTTTTGGACGGGCGCATGAAAAATCTTCTTTCTGTTTGGCTAAGGTCTGAACTCAATTGGGATGTCGATTTTGATGTTCGCCGCTTCTAACGGGAAACTATCTCAAGAGCAATGTTGAACCGAATTTTGTACCAATGGTTTTTATTCCGGACGCTTTTCGCTCTACAACACCATTGCATCGCTCACTCTTAAAGCTATATTTAACCTCATGACAAAACCATTTACGGGCCTTCGCCCGCCCAACCCATTGATGGATGATCTGGATAAACGCTCGCGCGATATTTTTCGGCTGATCGTTGAAAATTATCTCGAGACAGGTGAGCCGATGGGGTCTCGTAATTTGTCGCGGGTGTTCACCGATGGATTATCGGCAGCCTCTATCCGTAATGTGATGAGCGATCTTGAGCATTTGGGACTGGTTTATGCACCCCATACCAGCGCGGGGCGTTTGCCCACGGAAATTGGCCTTCGGTTTTTCGTCGACAGTTTTTTGGAAATTGGAGATGTTTCGCAGGAAGATCGAAATTCTATCGATTCGCAAGTCAGAGCCAGCGGCCATGGGCGGACGCTCGAAACCATATTGACCGAAGCCAGCCAATTGCTTTCTGGCCTCACTCAGGGAGCTGGCTTGGTTGCGAGCGCAAAACAGGACTTACGCTTAAAGCATATTGAATTTGTCAGGCTTGAGCCAACCAAAGCGTTGGTTGTGATCGTCGGTGAAAATGGCCATGTGGAAAATCGCATCATTTCCCTGCCCGCTGGTGTGACTGCCTCATCCCTGGTTGAAGCGGCAAATTATACCAATGCGAAAATCGCTGGCAGAACCCTTAGCGAAGCACGCCTGCAAATGGAACGCATGCATAATGAAACGCGGGCGGAACTGGACATATTGGTTCAGCAACTGGTGGATGAGGGCATTGCCGTTTGGAGCGGAACCCATGAGGCTAATAATGGCCGTATCATCGTTACAGGGCATTCGAACCTTCTCAGCAATTTGCAAGCGCAAGAGGATCTTGGTCGGGTAAAACAGCTTTTCGATGATCTGGAAGCCAAAGATAGTTTGATCAGGCTGCTTAATCTGACGGAGGATGGACAAGGCGTTCGAATTTTCATCGGTTCCGAAAGCCGTTTATTTTCTCAATCCGGCTCATCGCTGATTGTTGCCCCTTATAAAGACCAGGACCAGAAGGTGATTGGCGCGCTGGGTATTATCGGGCCTGCGCGATTGAACTATGCGCGGATTGTTCCAATGGTGGACTATACGGCCACTGTTGTAGGCAAGATGCTTCGTAATTCTTAAGGGATTGGCATTGATGGTTTCGATGAATCGCCAAATCAAATTCACTTTGTTGGCCGAAAACCAACTATCCGCCAATTTTGCGCCCTTAAGGGGTTGATTTTTACACCCCGCACCCTGATATCCGTGCCAACCAATTAACTTAAGTTCTCGCGGCAAAAGACAATTAGTGCTTTCGCGGCCTGAACAACACAGATGAACCCCTAACCTGGACATCGCGTGGGCAATTTACACATGGGACATATGGACGAGATGAAAAACAAACCTGAAGAGAATGAAAACGGCGTGGAACAGGAAGCGAAAGCTGAAGATGAACAAGTGGAATCGATACTTTCTCCCGAAGAAGCCGAAATGGAATTGGCTGCGGAAGCTGCCAAAGGTGGGTTTTCCAATCCGGTTGAGTTTCTCTCCGCAGAGCTTGACCGGTTAGAAGGCGAAAAGCAGGAATTGAAAGACAATTTCATGCGCGCCCATGCGGATATGGAAAATCTTCGCCGTCGCACACAGCGAGATGTTGCTGATGCCCGCGAATATTCCATAGCCGGATTTGCCCGGGAAATGTTGTCCGTTGCTGATAATCTTACGCGCGCGCTGGATGCCATTCCTGAAGAAGCTAAATCAGGCGGCGATAAAAGCGTTGAAACCCTGATAGAAGGCGTGGAACTAACGCAGAGAACCATGCTGCAGGCGCTGGAAAAATATAACGTCAAAAAAATCTCGCCAATAAACGACAAATTCGACCCAAATATGCATCAGGCAATGTTTGAAATTCCAAACACCGAAGTTCCAAATAATACGGTTTTGCAAGTGGTTCAGGACGGGTTTGCCATTGGCAATCGTTGTTTGCGTCCTGCTATGGTTGGTGTTTCCAAGGGTGGGCCGAAAGTTGCAGCTGTCGTTGACGAGCCTACAGAGGACACAGACGGCGAGAAATGATTGCCAAAGGTCAGGCAAATCCGATAGAGCTTGCCTATGGCCAAAATCTCGCGACCTAAATCGTTACTGGATAAAAATGCTCTCCAAGCGCAAATAGATGCCTTGGCAGAGCAAAGCGGCGATGCGATCAGTTCTGATGCCTTCCGACTGGAACTTTTAAACTTATTCAAGCAATTGTATAAAGACAGCCGCAAAAGGGCTGAGGCATTATTGTTTGAAGACCGGGACGGGACCAAATGCGCAATCCGGCTTTCGGAGCTGCAGGACACGTTAATTCGTGCGATTGCCGATTTTGCAATTTCTCATTTATACAAGAGTCAAAACCCATCCAGCGGCGAACGATTGGCCGTTGCGGCTGTGGGCGGCTATGGACGGGGAACGCTGGCGCCGCAATCTGATATCGATTTGCTATTCATTCTGCCATTTAAGCAAACCCCATGGTGCGAGCAAGTCATTGAATATGTCCTCTATTTCCTTTGGGATATGGGTTTCAAGGTTGGCCATGCCACCCGCAATATTGAAGAATGCCTACGCCAATCAAAAGCCGATATGACGATCAGGACCTCGGTCTTGGAGGCGCGGTTCGTTCATGGTGATAAAGAGCTGTTCAGCGAACTAATCCAGCGTTTTTCAAAAGAGATTATTGCCAAAACTGCCCGCGAGTTTATCGACGCAAAACTTGCCGAACGGGACCAGCGCCATAAAAAGACGGGTGCTTCTAGGTATCTGGTTGAGCCGAACATCAAGGACGGAAAAGGCGGCTTGCGCGATTTGCATACGCTGTTTTGGATAGGCAAATATTTTTATCAGGTGGAACGCCAACGCGATCTTGTTGATGCAGGCCTTTTTTCCATTGACGAATTCAAACGCTTCAAGAAGGCCGAGAAATTTCTTTGGACAGTACGTTGCCACATGCATTTTCTAACGGGGCGACCTGATGAGAAATTGACTTTTGATATTCAGCGGGAAATGGCCGAGCGTCTTAGATATGTCAGCCATGGCGGCCTGTTAAACGTTGAACGTTTTATGAAGCATTACTTTTTGACGGCGAAAGAAGTCGGAGACCTGACGCTAATCGCCTGCGCCAAGCTGGAAGAAGAACATGCTAAATCCGTAACGGGAATCAATGGGCTTATCCGATCCATACGTTATTCAAAACGCAAGATTGCCGGATCAAAAGATTTCATTGACGACAATGGCCGAATTAACACCGTAGATGGAAAATCCTTCGAACGCGATCCCGTAAATCTCATTCGCCTCTTTAAACTTGCCGATGACAACAATCTCGATATTCATCCAGATGCGCGATATCTGATTACCAATTCGCTTCATCTGATCGACAAGAAACTGCGGTCCAATGAAGAGGCCAATCGAATATTTTTGGCAATCATCACCACCAGAAACAATCCTGAGACTTTGCTACGCAAAATGAATGAAACAGGCGTGCTAGGTAAATTCATCCCAGCTTTTGGGCGCATCGTGGCGATGATGCAATTTAATATGTATCACCATTATACGGTTGATGAACATTTGATCCGTGCCGTTGGGGTCTTGTCTAACATCGAGAATAAATCCATTGCGGACGAGCATCCATTATCTGCACGCATCCTTCCAGAAGTTGAGGACCGAGAGCTTTTATATCTAACGTTGCTCATCCACGATATTGCGAAGGGCCGCAAAGAAGATCACTCTATTGCTGGCGCTAAAATTGCTCGCCAACTTTGTCCAAGATTAGGCTTTAGCAAAGCGCGCACTGAATTGGTTGCATGGTTGATTGAAGAACATTTGACCATGAGCCTTACAGCTCAATCGCGTGATTTGAGTGATCGCAAAACCATCGAGACTTTCGCTGCTGCCGCTCAGAACATGGACAGAATGCGTTATCTGCTAATCCTGACTGTTTGCGATATTCGCGCAGTTGGACCGGGCGTTTGGAACGGTTGGAAGGGCCAACTACTTAGGACGCTCTATTATGAAACTGAGCCGCTTTTAACGGGAGGCTTTTCGAAAATTAATCAGGCTGGACGCGTTGCTGCGGCTAAGGAAGAACTTTCTCAAATATTATCCAATTGGGATGAGGATGAGAAAAAGAAACTGTTGGATTTGCATTATGATCCGTATTTCCTTTCAACACCCATAGAAAACCAGATACGGCACATGGACCTGTTGCGGGAGGCAAAGCAAAAGGGCGAATTGATTTCAACACAAGTTCACACCAAAGAGTTTGAGGCTATTACAGAGATCAACGTGCTTACCCCTGATCACCCAAAGCTTCTTTCTATTATTGCTGGGGCCTGCTCGGCTGCAGGCGCGAATATTGTTGACGCAAAAATCCACACAACACGCGACGGGCGCGCATTGGATTCGATTTTCATCAACCGAGAACATGATAAAAATGAAGATGAAATCAGGCGGGCCAACAAAGTTTGTAAAAATATTCGCGATGCGCTGACGGGCGACCTGCCGTTTAAACAATTGTTCGCACCAAACACCCGCGCAAAACGCGTATCAAAGGCCTTCTCAATTCCGCCAAACATCCAGATCAACAATGATTTATCTGATGCGTTTACGGTCATAGAGGTGCAATGTCTTGATAGGCCGGGCATCTTATCAGACATTACCTACACAATTTCAGAACTGAACTTGAATATCGGCTCAGCCCAGATTGCCACCTTTGGCGAAAAGGTAATAGATAGTTTTTACGTCACAGATTTGTTAGGCGACAAAATCAAGTTGGAAAGTCGACAGCTAAAAATTGTTGACGCTTTGATATCAGCCATCAAGTCAGGCGTTGGTTCGACGAAAAGTGACATTATACAAAAGATTCCAGCGTAGGTGGATTGGGCGAGCAATAAATTATGGGATTGATCGGAAAATTTTTCTCTGTCGGCTCGGCGACCATGGCAAGCCGCGTTTTGGGGTTTGTTCGTGAAGCACTGATCGCAGGAACGCTCGGCGCCGGTCCCGTTGCAGATGCGTTTTACGCAGCATTCCGCTTTCCAAATCTTTTTCGCCGCCTATTTGCTGAAGGGGCCTTCAACACGGCTTTTGTTCCGCTCTTTTCCAGCGAATTGGAAACAGGGAATAGAGCTAGCGCCCGCAAATTTGCTGAAGAAATTTTAGCCAGCCTTTTGGCGATCCTTTTGGCGCTGTCTGCGCTGGCAATGATTTTCATGCCGTTTCTGGTTTCAACCATTATCGCGCCTAAATTTGCTGACGACCCGGCCAAGTTTGAATTAACCGTTTTGTTAACGCGCATCATGTTTCCGTTTTTGACGGCCATGTCCGTTGTCGCAATGTTTTCAGGTATAATGAATTCATTTCGACGATATTTCCTAGCTGCTTTAGCGCCCGTCATCATGAATATCGTTTTTATCGGCGTGTTGCTGGCAAGCGGCTATGTTGGGTTAGAAGACCGTGAATTGGGTGTCGCCATGGCCTATGGTGTGACCCTATCCGGTTTGTTGCAAATAGCGCTGCTTACTTACGGCATCAAAAAAGAAGGCTTTCCGCTTTCCTTAAGATTTCCGCGTTTTTCCAAACCTGTGCGAAGGCTTGTAACCTTAGCTGTACCAACAGCGATTGCCGCTGGCATCACGCAGGTAAATCTGCTGGTTGGCCAGATCATCGCATCGGGACAAGATGGTGCGATTTCGATCATCAATTATGCCGACCGTTTGATGCAATTGCCTCTGGGTATTATCGCGGTTTCCATCGGTGTTGTTTTGTTGCCAGAGCTATCCCGCGCTTTGTCTGCTCAAGACAAGACCGAGTCGCTCAAGCTTCAAAATCGTAGTTTGGAATTCGGTCTTGGGCTGATGGTTCCTGCCGCGATTGGCTTATACATCATGCCGGAGCCATTGATTGCTCTGATCTATGAACGCGGCGCTTTCACCAGAGATCTGACAATTATCACAGCCAGTGTATTGTCGGCCTTTGCCGTAGGCCTGCCTGCTGTGGTTTTGACCAAGATTTTCCAACCCTCCTACTACGCCCGAAAAGACATGCGGACCCCTATGTGGTTTTCAGGGGTAAACGCTACCATCAACATAATTTTGGCGCTTTACCTTTTTGAGCGCATGGGCGTTGTCGGGCTTGGTTGGGCGTTTTCTATCGCCAGCTGGGCCAATGCCTTCTTGTTGGGCGGACATTTATATTGGCGCAACCATTTCAGAATGGAGGCCATTACATTCAGGAATATTGGCCTCATCCTTTTGGCTGGTCTTTTGATGGGGCTGGTCGTTTATTTTGGACAAATCGCATTGGCAGAACAATTGATGGCTTCAGGCGCCCTGATCCGGCTTGTAACTATTCTGGGCATCATCTTTGCTGCTGCTTTGATTTATCTCAGTGTTGTTGTGCTGACAGGCGCAATACCACGTGACCAACTTATGCGACTGTTGAGACGGCGCAAAAAACAGGTTTGATAAAGGCTTGTGCTTGTAATCGGCTGTTAGCTACTTCATAACGCGCTCGAAAATAATCGTATCGCATGCGTTCCACCGCAATTGCGATCTATCTCAGTTTACAGGAATTATTATGACACAACCTTCCAACCGTGTGTTCTCGGGCGTACAGCCAACAGGCAATTTGCATCTTGGCAACTATTTGGGTGCGATCCGCAAATTCGTAGCTCTGCAAAACAGCCATGAGTGTATTTACTGTGTGGTTGATTTACACGCCGTAACCGTTTGGCAAGACCCTGCCGAACTGGGTAAAAATATCCGCGAAGTAACCGCTGCGTTTTTGGCATCTGGAATTGATCCTAGAAAACATATTGTCTTTAACCAAAGTCAAATTGCCCAACATGCGGAGCTGGCATGGGTGTTTAACTGTGTGGCGCGTATGGGATGGTTAAACCGGATGACGCAGTTCAAGGAAAAGGCAGGCAAAGACAAGGAAAACGCGTCCGTTGGCTTGTTCTCTTATCCAACCTTGATGGCTGCTGATATCCTATTGTATCGCGCAACCCATGTGCCTGTTGGGGATGACCAGAAACAGCATCTTGAACTAACGCGCGATATTGCCGCTAAGTTTAACAATGATTTCTCCAAGCAAATTACTGCGCAGGGTCATGGAGAAAGTTATTTCCCACAAACCGAGCCGATCATTGAAGGCCCTGCCACACGCATTATGTCATTACGTGATGGTGCTAAAAAAATGTCGAAGTCAGACCCCTCTGATTTATCAAGAATTACTTTGACCGATGATGCGGATACGATTGCGAAGAAAATCCGTAAAGCAAAGACAGATCCTGCTCCATTGCCCGAAACCCTGGAAGAATTGAAAGCGCGCCCTGAAGCGGACAATCTGGTTGGTATTTATGCTGCTTTGGCTGAAACCGGAAAAGCAGAAATACTTAGCGAATTCGCCGGTAAAGAGTTTTCTGCGTTCAAGCCTGCCCTTGCAGAACTGGCCGTTGAAAAGCTTGCACCCATTAGCGCTGAAATGACCCGCTGGATGGATGATCCGACTTCCGTAGATGCTGTATTGAGAGATGGCGCTGACCGCGCACGAGCGATCGCAGAGGAAACCATGAAAGAAGTGAAAGCGATCATTGGGTTTTTATCGTGATTATTAGGCGATTATGGCCGCTGGCATCTTGATAGGAGCCTTGCCAGCGCCTATTTCCTCTCTTAGAATGATTCCAATAGGCCTTTATTGGGCAATTGCGGGTTGAGCCTGCGAAAGGAAACGCCATGTTTATCCAAACTGAAGTTACTCCAAATCCAGCTACCTTGAAATTCCTTCCGGGAAAAACCGTTTTAGAAAGCGGATCAGCTGATTTTCGTGCTGGCGATGATACTTCCGTTTCGCCTTTGGCAACCAAATTGTTTGAAATTCCAGGCGTGACGGGCGTGTTTTTTGGCTATGACTTTGTCACGATCACCAAAGATGACAATGATGCTGACGGCTTCGACTGGGCACATTTAAAGCCAGCCGTTCTTGGCGCCATCATGGAACATTTCATGGCGGGTCACCCGGTGATGGTTGAAAACGGCGTTGCCCCTGAATCGGGCGAAGAGTTTTTTGAAGAAAGCGATACACAAATCGTCAATACGATCAAAGAATTGCTGGATACGCGCGTTAGACCTGCTGTTGCTCAAGATGGCGGCGACATCACATTTCGCGGATTTCGCGAAGGCATCGTCTATCTTCATATGAAAGGCGCATGCGCTGGATGTCCATCATCCACAGCTACATTGAAGCATGGCATACAAAATCTCCTGCGCCATTTCATTCCTGAAGTTGCGGAAGTAGAAGCGGTCTAATCCCGACTTCGAAAATTGCTGCTTTTGCTATTGGTGAATGGACCAATTCTGATACCATTTGCCAATATTCCGCCCTTTTGCTGTCCTTCATAGTGATCCCATGATTTGCCTTGCGATGGATACTGCTGGAACTGCTTGCTCGGCCTGTTTGTATGACAGCGAACGCGATGTTGTGCTGGGTGAGATTAGCGAAGAAATCGGTAAAGGTCACGCTGAGCGATTGATGGACATCATTACCAATGTGATGGCATTGGCGCATATCTCTTACAAGGATATTGACCGGATCGTTACGGCCACAGGCCCTGGAAGCTTTACAGGTATTCGGGTTGGGGTTGCCACTGCCAGAGGCTTTGGTGTGGGGCTGAACATTCCAGTTGTAGGTGTCAGCAATCTTGAAGCGATCCTGCACGAGTTCTCCGCAGATATCGGTGACAATAGAGCAAAATCTGGTGCGTTGGGCGTGGCAATGACCGCAGGACGCGGGCAGGCTTATTGTCTGTTTGAATTTGAAACCAAATTTGCCCAAGCCCATGAGCCCTTTGTTACAGATATTGAGGCGCTGAAAACAGAGTTAGGAGCGATATCCTCACCCTTCCTTTTATGTGGATCAGCGGCGGCTCAAATCCTTGATCGTGAACAGGATGAAAACTCTTTAGAGAAGAAACCTTATCTTCGCGCTTCTATTAGCACGGTTGCGCGTTTGGGCGCGGCAAGTACTGAAACGGCCAAAAAGCCTGAACCTCTTTATTTAAGAAAACCTGATGCTGTACCGCAAAAAGGTTTTGCTGTGGAACGGGCGAAATAGATGTTCGGGTTCTGGAAAAAAACGCCAGAAACGGTGTATATCAAATCTTCAACTTCTCAGGATTTAGCCGATTGCGCTGATATCCATGAAAAGTGTTTTTCGCAAAATTGGGCAGCCCATGCTCTTGCATCCATGCTGACAAATCGGGGCACGAAATGCCTTGTGGCCAAGACCTCTTCGTCGAAGGCAAAGGCAGTGGGTTTCCTGATGTATCGCATCAGCGCACAAGAAGCGGAAATATTGACAGTGGCCGTGGACCCAGAGAAAACAAGCGCGGGTATCGGTTCTGCATTAGTGGAGGAAATGATCCGCCTTTGTTTGATTGATCGGTTAGTAGAGATTTTTCTGGAAGTTGACGAAAGCAATCTTCCCGCATTGAAAATATATAAGCGTCAGGGCTTTCGCAAAGTTGGCGAGCGCAAGGGATATTATAGCGATATCGAAAAGACGGCTGGCGGCAGCGGCGATGTTTTATCCAAGAAAACCAGCAATGCTCTGATTATGCGACTTGACCTAAGCGCGTAAAACCTGATTGCTAAGTTAAGGCTCCAGACCCTAATTTTTTCAAGGAACAGCCAATTGATTGCGAGACTGCGTTTCATCCTTATTCTCGCACTTTTAGTCCCAGCAACGCTCTTGCTTGTGCCCGTGCAACTGATTTGCTTGAAATTTGCACCCGCTTTATCCCGAAAGATACCCATTTTATGGCATCGCATGGTGCTAAAACTTGTTGGTGTTCGCGTTCATGTGCATGGGGGCTTTACAAAAGATCGGCCCCTTATGTTGGTTTCCAATCATGTTTCATGGTCAGATATTGTTGTTTTGGGTAGCATTGACGAACTTTGTTTCATTGCAAAAAACGAAGTAAAATCCTGGCCTGGCATTAATTACTTATCGAGATTGCAGCGTACCGTTTTTGTTGATCGCGATAGAAAGCGTGACGCGGGGGTGCAAGCTGATACCATAGCTGCACGTCTTGTTCAGGGGGATACAATGGTCTTGTTTGCTGAAGGTACCACCGGGAACGGCAATTCTCTTTTGGGGTTTAAGAGTGCCTTGTTTGGCGCTCCGCAAATGGCGCTTTCCCAATCAGGAGTGGACCAGATTTATATACAACCGGTGGCAATTGCCTATAATACTTTACACGGAATGCCCCTTGGTCGATATCACCAGACCTATGCGTCTTGGCCCGGAGATCTCGAACTATTGCCGCATCTGGTCAATTTTGTAAAACAGGGTGCCTTTGATGTTGATGTGTGTTTTGGCGAATGCCTGATCTTTGACGCAAACACAAAACGCAAGGAAATGGCCCAACAGATAGAGGCTGTTGTCAGAGACGACTTTGCCCGATTGCGGCGCCAATACCACCAGACTTAAGTGGATAAAACGCCATCCCTTGATATCAAAGGCGCTTGGCGATAGAACCGTGCCAACTTAAAGACCCAATAGCGGGCACCAATCTTTTCAAGCGAGAATATATGGAACAGGTCTCATCACCAGTAGACGCAGTTGCAGACAACCAAGAGCATGATGCTGCAGGTAGCACTGCGTTGAAAAAGGTATTTGTGAAAACCTATGGCTGCCAGATGAATGTCTATGATTCTGAGCGCATGGAAGATGCTCTCACGCAAGATGGCTATGTCAAAACGGACGATATCAATGATGCGGATTTGGTTTTGCTAAACACCTGTCACATTCGCGAAAAAGCAGCCGAGAAGGTGTATTCTGCCGTTGGGCGTATTCGTAAGATAAAGGAAAAGCATGCCAAGCAGGGCCGCCAGGTAACCATCGGAATAACAGGTTGTGTTGCGCAGGCTGAAGGCAAGGAAATTATGCGCCGCGCGCCAGCTGTAGATTTGGTAGCCGGACCGCAGACCTATCACGATATTTCGAAAATGGTGGCGCGGGCTGAAAAAGGCGAGCGGGTTATTTCCACTGATTGGTTAATCGAGGAAAAATTCGCCAAGCTTCCAGCGCCAACCAAAAAGCAAACGATTGCGCGCGGGCTTGCCGCTTTTTTAACGGTGCAGGAAGGTTGTGACAAATTCTGCACATTTTGCGTTGTGCCCTATACGAGAGGCGCTGAAGTTTCGCGTTCGGTGAACCAAATTCTTGATGAGGCGAACCGTCTTGCCGATGCAGGTGTCAAGGAAGTCACCTTACTCGGCCAAAACGTCAACGCATGGCATGGAAGCCTCGACGGGCAAAAATGGAATCTGGGTGAATTGCTTTATCGCCTTAGCGACATAGATGGCATTGAACGGCTGCGTTATACGACCAGCCACCCCATTGATATGGAGCAAAGCCTTATTGATGCCCATCGCGATCTACCTAAGCTGATGCCCTATCTGCATCTTCCTGTTCAGGCAGGATCAGACCGTATTTTGAAGGCCATGAACCGCCACCACACTAAAGATCAATATTTGCAGATCATCGAAAGAGTGCGCCAAGCCCGCGATGATATGGCGATATCTGGTGATTTTATTGTAGGCTTTCCTGGCGAAACTGAAGAAGATTTTGAAGAAACTTTGGATGTAATCCGGCAGGTGAAATACGCATCAGCGTTTTCTTTCAAATATTCACCCCGCCCCGGCACCCCAGGCGCCGATCTAGATCATCAAGTTAGTGACGAAGTGGCATCGGAAAGATTGACACGATTGCAAGCGCTGTTACGTGAGCAGATGACTGAGTTCAATCAAAGCTGCGTTGGCAAGGAAATTGATCTTTTGATTGAAAAACGCGGCAAGCGCGAAGGGCAAGTGCTTGGTCGTTCGCCATGGCTTCAAACTGTTGTTGTTAGCGGCGATGCTTCAGAAATCAGTAAAACTTTGCGCGTCAAAGTCAGCGAGGCTGGCCCTGCATCTTTGAATGCGGTTCGCATCTGATCCTAGAAACAGTATGGACAAATCTTAAATACAAGCGCAAGAATTGCTAATAGACTGCACCCAACAGCACATTCGGAGACCCAAATTTGAACGTCACAACTAAAACTGACAAGTCGGCAAAACCTTCCAAGAAAAAGACCCCTGCGAAAAAACCTTCCGAGTCCCTTGTCCTCAGTTTTGACAATAATTCTTTGGCGACCCAGCTTTTCGGACAATTTGATGAATATCTGGCCATGCTGGAAACCATGCTTGAGATCGAGGCAGTGGCGCGCGGCAATGAAGTTTTGCTTTCCGGAGATGAAGCGGCAATCCATCGGGGCAGAATGGCGCTCGAGCATCTCTACAGCAAACTGGAACTTGGCGAGAGCATAGAAAAAGGCGACGTGACGGGCGCGGTTCGCATGGCGATTTCCGAAGACCAGCTTTCATTACCTGCGATTGAAAACAAACCGTCACGCCTTGCCATGGCGCAAATTGGTACCCGCAAAAAGATTGTTCAAGCGCGAACCAAAACCCAAGACAAATATATTCGTGCCATGGACAAGGCTGAACTGATATTCGGCGTTGGTCCTGCTGGTACTGGTAAAACCTATCTGGCGGTTGCCTATGCAGCTTCTCTCTTGGAGCGCGGCGCGGTGGATAGAATCATTTTAAGTCGCCCGGCTGTTGAAGCGGGTGAACGTCTTGGTTTCTTGCCCGGCGACATGAAAGAGAAAGTCGATCCCTATCTGCGTCCGCTTTATGATGCTCTGTATGATATGATGCCGGGTGATAAGGTAGAACGGGCACTAACATCTGGCATGATCGAAATCGCCCCCCTCGCCTTCATGCGAGGTAGAACATTGGCGAATGCTGCTGTGATTTTGGATGAAGCGCAAAATACAACCAGCATGCAGATGAAGATGTTTTTGACCCGTCTTGGCGAAAACTCGAAAATGATTATTACAGGCGATCCGAGCCAGGTGGATTTACCTTATGGGCAAATCTCCGGTCTGGTGGAAGCGATGGATATATTGCCAAGCATTGATGGTGTTGAGAAAATTGTGTTTAGCGCCGCTGACGTTGTTCGCCACAGATTGGTGATGCAGATTGTGCTTGCCTATGATGAACATTCCAAAAATCAGGCCAAGAACCCGCCACAATTCGGCCAAAACCGGCCACGCACGCAACAATGACCCTGCCCCATATTGATATTTCTATCGAAGCAGGCGGGTGGCCGGAAGAAGCAATACTCGATCAGCTGATTGCTGCTGCGATTGAAAGTGCGGGCGATAGCGCAAAGCTAATATGGCCTGAGCAAGCAGAACTCAGCGCTGTTTTCACAGATGATAAGGCAATGGCTGAGTTAAATGGTCAATGGCGCAATAAACCCACGCCAACGAATGTTTTGTCCTTTCCCGGCGGGGATATTAAAGTCGGGCAACCCAGCGACTTGATGATCGGCGATCTTGTTTTTGCCTTTGAAACGGTGGTAAAGGAAGCCGAAGAGCAAGATAAACCATTTGAACATCATCTAACCCATTTGATCATTCACGGTTTTTTACATCTTTTTGGCTATGACCATCTAAACGATGAAGAGGCTGAACAAATGGAGACACTTGAAACAGTGGCTCTTGCAAATCTTGGTATCGAAGACCCATATAAAGACGATCTTTAGAAAACAGTGATTAATCTATTGCCTGATGCAGATGAGTTTTAGAATTCAGCAATAGAAAACAAAGGACCCAATGACCCAAAGCGAGGCCGCAGCGGCCCCAAAATCAGAACCTGATTCTTCACAATCAGACAGTATGGACTTAGTGCCTGCTGAAAAACCCAAAGAACCCAAAGTTGATACAACCTGGTTGCGTCAGTTTTTCGGTAAGATGCGCACCACCAGAACGAGTATGCGCGAAGACCTTAGCGATGCTTTGACGAAAGAAAGCACTGCGGTTGGTGACTTCACCCCTGAAGAACGTCAAATGCTGCATAATATTCTGCGCCTGCAGGATGTTCGTGTGGAAGACCTTATGCTGCCTCGCGCCGAGATTGAGGCTGTGGAATTAACGACGACCCTTGGCGCCTTGCTCAGCCTGTTTGAAAGTTCAGGTCATTCGCGGATGCCCGTTTACAATGAAACGCTGGATGACCCCAAAGGGATGATCCATATCCGCGATGTGGTTGGATATATTACGCGCATTTCGACGACCGGACGCAAGCGCGGCAAAGACAATGCACGGACTCTGGATTTAACAAAGGTTGAGCTGAACAAAGAGTTGGGCAAATTGAATTTGACCCGACCTGTTATATTTGCCCCTCCATCCATGATGGCTGCTGATTTGATGGCCCGCATGCAAGCCATGCGCATCCAAATGGCGCTCGTCATAGACGAGTATGGGGGAACTGAAGGTCTTATTTCACTGGAAGACATTGTTGAGTTGATTGTCGGCGATATTGAAGATGAACATGATGATGACGAGGATCTGATAACCGTAAACGAAGATGGTAGTTTGCTGCTCGACGCACGCGCCGAGATCGAAGATATCCGAGAGGTCTTGCAAGGCAAGTTTCAAGTGGGTGATCACGATGAATATGCCGAGAGTATTGGCGGCGTGATCTTTTCGCTTCTTGGACGGGTTCCTGTAAAAGGCGAAGTTGTCGATGCTTTTGGGTATGAATTCCGTATCCGTGAAGCTGACCCTAGGCGTATCAAGCTGATTGAAATGGTTGTTTCGAAAAAAGCTGCCCATAGAAAATTAAAGCCCGGCGAATAAGCGCTAGAGTTTTAGTAGGCTTTATTTCAAGACGGGTTTTGCTTGCCCCAATGTTGTTTCGGGTACTATGCCTCTAGGCATGGTGAAACAACTGATTCGTATGGGGTAGATTTGAGCAGACTTGAACCTTTGGCAGCTTGGTTTGTTCTGCTCCTTGGATGGCGGCGTTATTTTGCTGCGTTCACCACAGGTCTGCTGTCAGCGCTTGCCATGGCCCCGCTGGATTTGTTTCCAATTCTTTTCATAACCTTTCCCGTATTTGTCTGGATCATGGACGGCGTGTATGCGGATGGCAAAGAGGGCTGGTATGCTGCAATGAAAAAACCATTTCTGTGTGGTTGGTGGTTTGGATTCGGATATTTTCTTGTTGGCCTTTGGTGGATAGGCAACGCCTTTCTCGTTGAAGCTGAAGACTTTGCTTGGCTGCTGCCTTTTGCAGTCATCCTGTTGCCTGCCGCTATTGCCGTCTATTGGGGATTGGCTGCGATCATTGCCAGATTATTTTGGAACGATCATTGGGGACGTGTATTTGCATTAGCAGGCGCCTTTGGACTGATCGAATTTCTTCGTGGCATTATGTTCACAGGCTTTCCATGGAATGCTCCAGGATATGCCTTGATGGTTCATCCCTTGTTGATGCAAAGCAGTTCACTCATTGGCTTATATGGCATAACGCTGATTGCCTTTTTGGTGTTCGCTTTGCCATTGGTTGTGTTCGCGACACCTCAAAGCATTTCATATTCGCGCAAAATTCCAATGCTTTTGGTGTTGGCAATTTTGGGCGCTCATATTTCTTATGGCGCATTTCGCCTTTCCACCAATCCAACCGTATTGGAAGAAGATGTAAATATTCGTCTTGTTCAACCCAATATTGATCAGGGCGCAAAGTTTCATGAAGCCCATGAGGCTGAAATATTGAAAACCTATGCCGCGCTTTCAAACGCCACATCGGCAGCTGGTCAAGAAAGCTTGAACGGAACCGACTATGTGATCTGGCCCGAATCAGCTTTTCCGTTCCTTTTGACCGAGCGCCGTGATGTATTGACCATGATTGGTGAAATGTTGCCCGAAGGCACACAGCTGATTACCGGGGCAATGCGTGCAGAACCGGGAGCAGCAGGCAATGTCTACGGCAAAGTCTATAATTCGGTCTATGTCATTGATGAAAATGGTGAGATTGTTGAGGCAACGGACAAGACACACTTGGTACCATTTGGAGAATATCTTCCATTCCAAGAAAGCCTGGAGGCCATCGGACTTCGCCAACTGACGCAATTGCGGGGTGGCTTTGAAGCAGGCTCAGAGCGTAAATTGCTTCTTCAACAATCTGGTTTTCCAATGCTGGCTTTGATTTGCTACGAGATCATTTTTTCAGGCGATGTGCTGGAAAAAGAAGCTGGCATTTTGACTGATAGCGGAAATAGGCCAAAATGGATTGTCAATGTAACCAATGACGGATGGTTTGGCTTTACCCCCGGCCCCTACCAGCATTTGCGTCAATCTATATTGCGCGCTGTAGAAGAGGGATTGCCCGTTATCCGTGTTGCAAATTCGGGCATATCTGCAGTCATTGATCCATTTGGCAGAATGCTGCAGCGCACTGGGCTTGGCGTTGAGGCCGTGATCGACACGCAATTGCCCCGGGCTGGCGCTCCTACCATTTTTTCACAGTTTGGCCATATGGGCTTTTACGGTATATTGGGACTGTTCTTTCTATTGGCGCTTATCACGCGCCGAAAAATAACAATATCCTAGCGCTCAACCTTTCGGCGTAACCTGTTAAATCACCCACTTTACGTTACGTTGAATTGACTTTTTTCGTATAAAAGGGGCATAAAAGAGCTGGAAATATCGTCTTGTCATGGGCGCAATTATACAATTGGCAAGATGGGATGATTTTTCTTAAACCCCACACCGAGTTTTCCAACCCACTGGCATAGCCATGGAAAACTCAAAATACGTGCTGTGCGCATTTTAGCCAGTTCAGCGCGGAGAAAAGAGACTTATATGGCGACCGAAAAAAGAAAACCAAATCCGATTGATATTCATGTTGGAAGTCGTGTCCGATTGCGGAGAACGATGATTGGTATGAGCCAGGAAAAACTTGGCGATGCGTTAGGAATTACGTTCCAGCAAATTCAAAAATATGAAAAAGGGGCAAACCGCGTTGGTGCCAGTCGCCTACAAGAAATTTCGCGGGTCTTAAACACGCCTGTATCTTTCTTTTTTGAAGATGCTCCGGGTTCGCCCAATAGTGGGCCAGGATTTGAAGAGGCTACCTCAACAAATTACGTTGTGGACTTCCTTTCCAGCTCGGAAGGCCTTCAGTTAAACCGTGCATTTGTGAAGATTGAAGACCCAAAAGTGCGTCGCAAACTGGTGGAATTAGCCAAAGCATTGGCTAATGACACAGACGATTGATGCAAACGATTGATGCAAATTTCCTTCTGAAATCTAGCTAATTCAGTTGACCTAAGATAATCAGCCGCTACAAAATGGCTGATTTTTCGTGGATGGTCTAAAGATTCTTTATGATCATTCCGCCTCAAGGAGCTTTCAGATGGCAAGACAAAATTACCAGTTTACAAGCGAGTCAGTATCGGAAGGCCATCCAGATAAAGTCTGTGACCGGATCTCCGACGAGATTGTCGATCTAATCTACCGCGAAGCAAAGAAAACTGGAACGGACCCTTGGTCTGTTCGTATTGCCGCTGAAACGCTTGCCACCACCAACCGGGTGGTTATTGCCGGCGAAGTGCGCGTTCCTCCTTCGCTTATCAAAAAAGATAAAAACGGCAACGACATCATCAATCCTTCCAAGTTCAGATCTGCGGCCCGCAAAGCGATCAAGAGCATTGGATATGAACAAGACGGATTTCATTGGAAAACTGCCAAGATCGATGTGTTGCTCCATTTTCAATCAGCTCATATCGCCCAAGGCGTAGACAATGCCGCTGACCAGCAAGGTAGCGAAGGCGCAGGCGATCAGGGCATCATGTTTGGCTATGCCTGTAACGAAACCCCTGAATTGATGCCTGCACCGATTTATTATTCTCACAAGATTTTGGAATTGATGGCAGCTGCCAGACATGCTGGACAAGGCGATGCGGGACAACTTGGACCAGACGCAAAAAGCCAAGTTACCGTTCGCTATGTTGATGGCAAACCAAAAGAAGTGACCGCTATTGTGGTCTCAACCCAACATATGGTTGCTGATTGGGACTCGAAAAAAGTACGCAGTGTAGTTGAGCCTTATATACACGAAGCTTTGGGCGATCTTCCGATTGCCGAATATTGTGCATGGCATATTAATCCGACAGGCTCGTTCGTTATTGGCGGTCCAGATGGAGATGCCGGGTTAACTGGACGCAAAATTATCGTCGACACCTATGGCGGCGCAGCCCCTCATGGTGGCGGAGCATTTTCTGGCAAAGACACAACCAAGGTTGATCGTTCTGCAGCTTATGCTGCGCGCTATCTTGCCAAGAACGTTGTTGCTGGTGGTTTGGCCGATCGATGCACGATCCAATTGTCTTACGCTATCGGTGTGGCACAACCGCTTTCCATTTATGTGGACACCCACGGAACAGGAAACGTGGACGAAGCTATGCTGGAAAAGGCAATTGCAAAATCGATGGACCTGACACCGCGCGGTATTCGCACCCATCTTGATCTTAATAAACCTATTTATGCTCAGACAGCTGCTTATGGCCATTTTGGCCGCAAGCCTGGTCGCGGTGGTTCTTTCTCATGGGAAAAAACTGACCTCGCCAAAGTGTTGAAAGCCAATTTGAAAGCGATTGCTTAAGGCTTCCAATGACGGCAGACGCTCCCGATCAAGAAATTGCCAGCCATCCAGAACGGGCGGCTGGCAATTTTTATGGCCGCCGGAAGGCCAAAACGCTAAAGAATGAGCAGGCCGAAGCGTTGGTGACGCTTTTGCCAGAACTGAAAATTGATCTTGGAGTCCCTGCACCTAGCCCCCTCAATGGATTGTTCCCTGATAGTCCAGACAACATCGTTCTTGAAATTGGTTTTGGCGGTGGTGAGCATTTGATCCATCGGGCAAAGCTGCACCCAGAGATCGGCTTTATAGGTTGCGAGCCGTTCATCAACGGAATGGCCAAGGCCAGCCAGTCAATTGGGGTGAACAAACTTACGAATATTAGGCTCTATGACGAGGATGCCACCCAATTGCTGGAATGGCTCCCCGACGCATGCCTGTCACGCATTGATTTGTTATATCCTGACCCTTGGCCAAAAAAACGCCATTGGAAGCGGCGCTTTTTGAACGAAGACAATGTGAAACGGTTCCACCGAGTATTGAAAGCTGGCGGTGAATTTCGTTTTGCCTCAGATATTGAAAGCTATGTGAATTGGGGATTGCGCCATGTGTTTAATCATGGCGGTTTTGACTGGACTGCGAACAAGGCTCCCGACTGGCATGAAGCCTGGGCAGAATGGATTTCAACCCGCTATGAGAAAAAAGCCATTCGTGAAGGGCGCACGCCCTGCTACATGATTTTTGAGAAACACAGTTAGATTCACGGCACTTGCAATTTAGCAAGTCTGGCAGTATATGTAGTTCAAATTCTCCGATGTCCGAGGGAGTGGGAGCTGGAAAGCACCCGCTCTTTTTTATTGCCTGAAGCACAGACAATAAAAACTAGGCCTATCGCAACTCTATTGGTCTTACACACAGGCGAAACTGAATGAACGACGACAGATTTATCACAGAGCAGGGACAGGAAGCACAGGTCGCCGCTATTATTGCGCCCGATATCCATGCTCTTGGTTTCCGTCTGGTTCGTGTTCGCCTTTCGCAAATGAACGGCTTGACACTGCAAATCATGGCTGAACGCCCTGATGGGTCTATGAGCGTTTCGGATTGTGAAGCTGTTTCGAATGCGATTTCCCCTATTCTTGACGTGGAAGACCCCATCAACGCAGCCTATCATCTTGAGGTGTCTTCGCCAGGTATCGATAGACCTTTGGTAAGACGGTCAGATTTTGATCTCTGGGCAGGGCATGTAGCCAAGCTTGAAACCTCGCAAATGGTCAATGATGCATCTGGGCGTGGCCGCAAACGCTTCAAGGGCCGGATCATCAAAGTTGATGGCGAAGGTGTCTTGTTTCACCGTGAAGATGCGGCCAGTGACGAAGAGCGCGAATTTACTTTAACCTTCAATGATATTGCTGATGCAAAGCTTGTGCTTTCTGATGATCTCATCCGTGAGGCTCTCAGACGCGATAAGGCATTGCGCAAGGCAAATGGCATTGAAGACGATGAAGAGACAACCCCGGACAATTAAGCCGGGAAGAATTGAAAACCAGACTACCATCATGCGCCCCTTGGAGACCTTCGGGAAATGGGACGCGACAAGATGGGCCAACAGGAGAATATAATTATGGCTGTTAGTGCTAACCGGCTGGAACTGCTTCAAATCGCTGATGCGGTCGCGCGTGAAAAATCGATTGATCGCACCATCGTTATTCAGGCAATGGCAGATGCTATCCAAAAAGCTGCTCGTTCGCGCTATGGTCAAGAAACCAATATAAAAGCTGATATTGACCCGAAAACTGGCGATATCAAATTGCAGCGTTTGCTGGAAGTGGTTGAGCAGGTCGAAGACTATACAACACAAATTCCACTTGACCTTGCGCGCGACAAAAACCCTGATGCGCAACTGGGTGATCAGATTGCAGAGCCGCTTCCTCCAATGGATTTCGGCCGTATTGCAGCCCAATCTGCCAAACAAGTGATCGTGCAAAAAGTTCGCGAAGCTGAACGTGATCAGCAGTTTGATGAGTTTAAAGATCGCGTAGGCGAGGTTATCAACGGTACGGTTAAACGTGTTGAATATGGCAATGTCATTGTTGATCTTGGTAAAGGCGAAGCAATCATCCGCCGCGATGAAACCATTCCTCGTGAAAACTTTCGTTACGGCGATCGTGTTCGCGCTTATATCTACGATGTACGCCGTGAGCAGCGTGGTCCTCAGATTTTCCTTTCCCGTACCCATCCACAATTCATGGCGAAACTCTTCACCATGGAAGTACCTGAAATTTATGATGGCGTGATTGAAATCAAATCCGTTGCCCGCGATGCAGGTTCCAGAGCGAAGATTGCCGTTATTTCCAATGACAGTTCTATTGATCCGGTTGGCGCCTGTGTTGGTATGCGCGGCTCACGCGTTCAGGCTGTTGTGGCCGAATTGCAGGGTGAGAAAATTGATATCATTCCTTGGTCACCAGATGCTGCATCGTTTATCGTGAACGCATTGCAGCCTGCAGAAGTTGCAAAGGTCGTTTTGGACGAAGATGCCGAGCGTATTGATGTTGTGGTGCCTGATGATCAGTTGTCTTTGGCAATTGGCCGCCGCGGTCAGAACGTGCGCCTTGCCTCTCAGCTAACTGGCTGGGACATCGACATCATGACTGAGCAGGATGAGAGCGAACGCCGTCAGGCTGAATTTACCGAGAACACTAATAAATTCATTGAAGCGCTTAATGTGGACGAAATGGTTGCTCAGCTGCTAGCTTCAGAAGGCTTCTCCTCGGTTGAAGAAGTTGCCTATGTGGATACAGACGAAATCTCTTCTATTGAAGGCTTTGACGCTGAAACGGCTGAAGAGCTTCAGGCCCGCGCACGTGAATTCCTTGAGAAGCAAGAAGCTGCCCTTGAAGACGAACGCAAAGCATTGGGCGTTTCCGATGAATTGCGGAAAGTGGACGGCATCACTTCAGCGATGATGGTCACATTGGGTAAAGATGATATAAAATCACTTGAAGACTTTGCCGGATGTGCTGTTGATGATCTATGCGGCTGGACAGAACGCAAAGACGGTGAAGTCAAGCGTTTTGAGGGAACTTTGAAAGACTACAAGATTTCCCGCACCGATGCAGAAGAAATGATCATGCAAGCTCGAATTCAGGCTGGCTGGGTAACTGCAGAAGAATTATTGCCAGAGATTGAAGAAACCGAAGGTGAAGAAGAAGCGCCGCAAGCAAGCTAATCTTTATAAAAGATTGGATTGCCTTTAGAATGGACAGGGGCGTTTGGTATGAAAAAGCAGCAGGGGGATGATGAATTGAACCCGCGAAGCTGCATCGTTTCACGCGAGCGCCTTGAAAAGGAAAAGCTCATCCGGTTCGTTATTGGACCCGGAGATGAAGTTTATCCCGACCTCAAGGAAACACTACCCGGGCGCGGTGTCTGGGTAGAGGCTAAAATGTCGAGCGTGCAAAAGGCCGTTGAGAAACGGTTATTTGCCAAAGCGTTCAAGCAAGATGTTCAGGTCCGCGATGATTTGGTGGGGCTGATCGATAAATTGCTGAATGAGCGGGCATTGCAAGCGCTGGCAATCACTAAGAAATCGGGTCTTTTATTAACCGGGTTTTCAAAAGTTGATAGCGCAATACGGTCGAACACAGTTAAACTTCTGCTACACGCAAGCGATGCGGCAGAAGACGGAAGAAGAAAACTCTCCTCGGCAACCGCTTTTGTGGTTCATATAGGAGGCAAAGAAACGCCATTGTCCAATTACTGGTCATGCGATGAATTGAGCGTAGCGCTCGGATTGGGTAATGTAATGCATGCTGCGGCTTTGTCGGGTGGTGCAACCCGCAACCTGATCGCTGCAATTGAAAGACTAACCCAATACCGGGCGTAAAAGCGTTCGGAAAGAATACTGTGTGACAACAAAAGGCGTCCTTTTCCATTTGGGACTGGATTTTTTACCGCGAAAGGTTCAAAAAGCGCCCAATAGTCGAACAGGTATGCAAACCAACTGGAAACAAGTTTTTTATGAGCGAAGATAACAACGACGATAAACTCAGCGTACAGCCTAAGAAAACATTGAGCCTGCGCGGCTCTGGTGTTTCTCAAGGCACGGTAAAGCAGAATTTTTCCCATGGCCGGACCAAGGCTGTGGTCGTCGAAACGCGTAAGCGCCGGATCAACAAGCCAGGTGACGTGGTAAGGCCAGCTGATGCAACGCCTGCGCCAGTTGCGGCAAAACCTGCACCAGGGGCAGCGCCAACACCTGAGCCAGCACCGGCACAAAACAGTTTCCCTTCCAATCTTTCGAAAAACGAAATTGAAGCGCGCAAACGCGCATTGGAAGAAGCAACCGCACGCCAGAGCGAAGAACAACGCATTGAAGCAGAAGAAGCTTCCAAACGCGCTGAACTGGACGCCCGCCGCAAAGCAGATCGCGATGAGCAAAAACGCCGCGAAGAAGAAACTGCCCGCAAAGAAGCCGAAGCCCGCATTGCTGCCGAGCGCGATAGTGCTGCTGAAGCATCTGCAGCCTCTGCCAAAGCGGATCCTGATGCGATTAAGAAACCTTCACGCGAAGAGCCAAAGATAAAAGAACTCAAGCCGTTTGAACGCAAGAAGGTTGATGAACCTGAAAAGGTCACACGCCCGAAAGAGGAAGATCGTCGCCGGACCAAATTGACACTTACCAACGCGTTGGATGAAGGCAGCAAACGCGGCCCGTCTCTTGCTGCATTGCGTCGTCGTCAGGAAAAGGCAAAACGGGCAGCCCTTGGCAAATCTGGACCAAAAGAAAAGATTTCCAAAGAAGTGCAATTGCCTGAGACGATTACCATTCAGGAACTTGCCGCTCGTATGTCTGAACGCTCGGTTGATGTTATCAAATACCTCATGAAAGAGGGACAGATGATGAAACCCGGCGATATCATTGATGCCGATTTGGCAGAACTGATTACGTCCGAGTTTGGCCATACTGTAAGACGCGTTTCTGAGTCAGACGTTGAAGAAGGTCTATTCGATACAGAAGACAAAGAAGAAGATATGGTTGCGCGCCCACCAGTGGTGACAATCATGGGCCATGTTGACCATGGTAAGACTTCGCTTCTCGACGCTATCCGTAACGCCAATGTTGTTAAAGGCGAAGCGGGCGGAATTACGCAGCACATTGGTGCTTATCAAGTTGAGAAAAACGGCCAATTGATCACCTTTATCGATACGCCTGGCCATGAAGCATTTACGTCCATGCGTGCACGCGGTGCGCAGGCGACGGATATCGCCATTCTTGTGGTTGCAGCCGATGATGGCGTGATGCCGCAAACGGTTGAGTCCATCAAGCATGCGAAAGCTGCTGGCGTCCCTATTATTGTTGCGATCAACAAAATCGATAAGCCTGCTGCAGAGCCGAGCAAGGTTAAAAACGAATTGCTTCAACATGAAGTGTTTGTGGAAACCATGGGTGGTGAAGTTCAGGAAGTTGAAGTTTCTGCTCTTAAAGGCACAAATCTTGACGGTTTGCTGGAAGCCATCTTGCTACAGTCAGAATTGCTTGAACTAAAAGCCAATCCGAACCGTTCTGCTGAAGGTACGATCATCGAATCGCAGCTGGATAAAGGCCGTGGTCCTGTCGCAACCGTTTTGGTTAAACGCGGTACGCTTAAAACCGGCGATATTGTTATCGCAGGCAATGAGTGGGGCCGTGTTCGCGCATTGGTCAATGACAAAGGCGAGACACTTGGTGAGGCTTTGCCTTCCATGCCAGTTGAGGTTCTTGGTCTTTCAGGCGCTCCAACGGCTGGCGATCCATTCGCCGTTGTTGAAAATGAAGCACGGGCGCGTGAAATTTCAACCTATCGTCAACGCTTGGCCCGCGAGAAATCTGTTGCCCATGCAGCAGGCTCCCGTGGTTCACTCGAGCAGATGATGAACCAGTTGCAGACCAATGAGCTGAAAGAAGTTGCCGTTGTTGTTAAAGGCGATGTACAGGGTTCTGTAGAAGCTATCCAGCAATCTCTTGCCAAGCTTGGCACAGAGGAAGTTGCGGCCCGCGTTATTCACGGTGCTGTGGGTGGTATTACCGAATCTGACGTATCGCTGGCGATTGCCTCTGATGCGCCGATCCTTGCGTTTAATGTTCGTGCCAACAAGCAAGCCAAAGATATGGCCGAACGCGAAGGCATTGAAATTCGCTATTACTCGATCATCTATGATTTGGTCGATGATATGAAGAATGTTATGAGCGGCATGTTGAAGCCGGAACGTCGCGAGACTTTCCTTGGTTATGCAGAAGTTCTCGATGTCTTCAACGTATCGAAAGTCGGCAAAGTTGCCGGTTGCCGTATCAGCGAAGGCAAGGTGGAACGCGGATCAGGTGTTCGCTTGCTGCGTGATAATGTCGTTATCCATGAAGGCAAATTGTCTACCCTCAAACGCTTCAAAGACGAAGTGTCTGAAGTTCAGGGCGGTCAAGAATGCGGTATGGCGTTCGAGAATTATCAGGACATGCGCAAGGGTGACCAGATCGAATGCTTCCGCGTCGAACATATCGAGCGTTCGCTTTAACTAGCTCTGCTTGATCAAACATATTGGCTTTTGGGGTCCTATTCCCCAAGAGCGAAGAGGATTATTTCATGAGTAAATTTGCGCCTAAATCAAAAGGCCCTACACAACGCCAATTGCGCGTGGGTGAAATGGTGCGTCATGCGTTGACGCAGATTTTGCAGCGGGGCGATATTCCAGATCCCTTGCTTGAAAAAACTGTGATCTCGGTAACGGAAGTTTCCATGTCTCCCGATCTGAAGATTGCCACCGTGTTTATTTCTCCTTTGGGAATCAAAGACCCGCAACCCGTCATCAAAGCACTGGCCGTAAACCAGAAGCTTATTCGTGGTAAAATTACCCCTGCTCTGCGCCAGATGAAATATATGCCTGAGTTTCGGTTTCGCCCTGATACAAGTTTTGACAATTACGCCAAGATTGATGCGCTATTGCACCGTCCAGAAGTGGCACAGGATCTGGACGAAGAAGAGGGCGAGGCATGAGCCGCCAGCGCGTTAAAAAAGGTCGGACGATTTCCGGCTGGATCATTTTGGATAAGCCCCTGAACATGGGCTCCACCGATTGTGTTTCGAAGATCAAATGGCTTTTCAAAGCACAGAAATGCGGCCACGCAGGTACGCTCGATCCGCTTGCAACTGGCATGCTCCCGATCGCGCTAGGCGAAGCAACAAAAACCGTTCCCTATGTGATGGACGGGCAAAAAACCTATCGTTTTGCTGTTACCTGGGGCGCAGAAACAAATACGGATGATCTTGAAGGCGAATTTATCAACTCATCTGACAAGCGTCCAAGCGAGCAGGAAGTTCGCGATGTGATGGCCAGATATATGGGCGAAATCGATCAGGTGCCGCCACAATATTCAGCCGTGAAGATCAATGGCGAACGCGCCTATAAATTGGCCCGCGATGGGGAAGAAGTGGTCATTGAGCCGCGCAAAGTAGAAATCCATCGTTTTGATATCATTGAAACACGTAGCGAAGACGTTACAGTCTTTGAAGTTGATTGTGGCAAGGGCACTTATGTTCGGTCTTTGGCCCGGGACATGGGCCGTGATCTTGGTTGCTATGGGCATATCAGCGAATTGCGCCGCACAGCGGTTGATCCGTTCAACGAGGATGATCTCATTCCCTTGCAGGAATTGATCGATCTGGAAGGTGATCTTGAAGCACTGGACAGCGAAGTGCTGGCTACTGGTATTGCTCTTGAAGACCTGCCGGAAATACCCGTGACCAAAGAACAGGTCATGCGCATCCGTTCTGGTAATCCCGTATTATTGCGCGGCCGCGATGCGATGACTTTTGCTGATGAAGCCTATGCCACATCTGGCAATGATCTGGTGGCAATTGGCAGCGTTGACAAAGGGTCGTTTTTGCCGAAGCGGGTGTTCAAAGTTTCGGGGGTTTAAGTTATTGATTCAAGATGTTTTTGGATGCTATCTTTCAAAGGGGCATACAACAACAGGATTGAATATGATTTTCAAAACCTTCATCGCTTCAAGTCTCTTGGCAGCCAGCTTTACGATTTCAGCCCCTACGCCAGCAAATGCACAAGCCTGCGGTTATTATATAATCCTTGGTTGCTTCAAAAATGCCAATAAGGCGTTTGAGCGCCTCAACTATATTGGCGGTCCGGGCGCTGGCGGCGGCGCTGGTTCGAATGTTTTAGACACCAACCAATATCCGAACTTTCGCAATGGCTGGTATTGCGTTGGTGATGGACCCTATGGATCGAAACAACAGGCGCAGAGCATTGCTTGGAGTGAAATGATCCCAGATGCTTATGTGAAGAATGCCTGCTGAATAAAATACTAGCAATTCGCCCAAAAATCACCTATACGAACGCCAATAGCGGGTCTTTTCAGGCCCGCTGTTTTTTAGTGGGCTATATGCTCACATTTAACGGCCTTTGCTGGACGACATCCCGGCCTTGGCGACCAGACTAACTCCCCGGCGGGGCAATGCTGAATTAGCCGCCTCTCCCGTACAACCAAAAGGAAATCCGATGTCGATTACTGCTGAACGCAAAGCTGAACTAATGAAAGAATACGCTACCAAAGAAGGCGACACAGGTTCGCCGGAAGTACAGGTTGCCATCCTCTCCGAACGCATTGCCAATCTTACAGAACACTTCAAAGGCCACAAAAAGGATAACCATTCCCGTCGTGGCTTGTTGAAGATGGTTTCTCAGCGTCGTCGCCTTCTTGACTATGTCAAAGGTGTAAAAGAAGAGCGTTATACCGATCTGATTAAACGTCTCGGACTACGCCGCTAAGGCCCAAAAGGTTCCGGCGGGCTTGTGTTTCAGGTCCGCCGTTTTTTCATGTTGCCAATGGCGAACGCCATGCACATTGTCCAACATGACCACCGGTTTCCATATGGGGGCAGGATTACCAGACATCTGATAGTGCAGATTTCTCGTTGTCTTGCCCGTGGAAACCAAAATTACTGCATGGCACCTGAACCGATTGTGATGGCATGACGCCCGCAATCCGTTCCACAACAAGGACAAGATATGTTCGACGTAAATACAATTGAAATTGAATGGGGCGGCCGTCCGCTCACCATCGAGACAGGCAAAATTGCCCGTCAAGCAGATGCTACTGTTATCGTTACTTACGGTGAAACAACCGTCATGTGCGCTGTTGTTTCTGCTAAGTCTCCAAAGCCTGGTATGGACTTCTTCCCGCTAACTGTGAACTACACAGAAAAAGCTTATGCTGCTGGTAAAATTCCTGGTGGCTTCTTTAAACGTGAAGCGCGCCCGTCAGAAAACGAAACATTGGTTTGCCGTCTTATTGACCGCCCGATCCGCCCGCTTTTTGCTGCAGGCTACAAAAACGATACTCAAGTTACCTGCATGGTGATCAGCCACGATCTGGAAAACAATCCAGATGTTGTTGCCATGATCGCAACTTCTGCAGCATTGGCTATTTCTGGTCTGCCTTTCCAAGGTCCGATCGGCGCTGCACGCGTTGGTATGATCGACGGAGAGTATATCCTTAACCCGAATATCGATGAGATGGACGAATCAGATCTTGATCTTATCGTTGCTGGTACCAATGACGCTGTGTTGATGGTTGAGTCAGAAGCTAAAGAATTGTCTGAAGAAATCATGCTTGGCGCTGTGATGTTTGGTCATCGCGAATTCCAGCCTGTTATCGAAGCGATCAATGGCTGGGCCAAAAAATCTGCTAAGCCAGCTCGTGAGCACAATGCACCAGATCATTCTGATCTTGCTAAAAAGCTTACAAAGCTGGTCGGAAAAGATATCGAAAAAGCCTACAAGATTTCAGACAAGCAAGACCGCTATTCTGCACTTGATGAAGCCAAAGCTAAAGCTAAAGCTGAATTCCTGTCAGAGGATTCTTCTGAAGATGAAACCAATACACTTGGTGAAGTTTTCAAAAGCGTTCAGGCAAGTGTTGTTCGCGGCTCTATCATCAAGACTGGTAAACGTATTGATGGCCGTGATCTTTCAACCGTTCGTGCGATTGAATCTGAAGTTGGCATCTTGCCACGCGCCCATGGTTCATCTTTGTTCACACGCGGTGAAACACAGGCTCTTGTTGTTGCAACGCTCGGCACCGCAGATGATGAGCAGTTCATCGATGCACTGACTGGAACCTACAAAGAAACATTCCTGCTGCATTATAACTTCCCGCCATATTCTGTCGGTGAAACTGGCCGTGTTGGCTTTACTTCACGCCGCGAAATCGGTCACGGTAAGCTTGCTTGGCGTGCTGTTAAGGCTGTTTTGCCTAAGCATGAAGATTTCCCCTATACGCTTCGCGCTGTATCTGAAATTACCGAGTCTAACGGTTCATCTTCCATGGCAACGGTTTGCGGCACATCGCTCGCATTCATGGATGCTGGCGTGCCTTTGAAAGCACCTGTTGCTGGTATCGCAATGGGCTTGATCAAAGAAGGCAAAGACTTTGCTGTTCTTTCAGACATCCTTGGTGATGAAGATCATCTTGGCGATATGGACTTTAAAGTGGCTGGTACACTTGAAGGCATCACATCACTTCAGATGGATATCAAAATCACAGGTATCACCGAAGAGATCATGCAGATTGCATTGGATCAGGCTAAAGGCGGCCGCGCGCATATCCTTGGCGAAATGGCGAAAGCCCTTTCAGAAGGTCGTGCAGAACTAGGCGAATTTGCTCCACGCATCGAAAGCTTCAAAATTCCTACGGATAAAATCCGTGAAGTGATCGGTTCGGGCGGTAAAGTTATCCGTGAGATCGTTGAAAAAACCGGCGCTAAAGTTTCTATCGAAGACGACGGCACTGTTAAAGTTGCTTCTTCTTCCGGTAAGGAAATTGATGCTGCTGTCAAATGGATCCGTTCAATTACGGATGATCCGGAAGTTGGCGCGATCTATCAAGGTACAGTTGTTAAAACCGTTGATTTTGGTGCATTCGTGAACTTCTTCGGCGCTCGTGATGGCCTCGTGCATATCTCACAGTTGACCGATGGCCGCGTTGCAAAGACAACAGATGTTGTCGCTGAAGGCGCTAAAGTCTGGGTAAAATTGATGGGCTTTGATGACCGCGGAAAAGTCCGTTTGTCCATGAAAGTGGTTGATCAGGAAACTGGTGAAGAAATCACTGAAGAAGCATCTAACGAAGGCGATGATGAATAGGCTTTCATCTAAAACGTCTCACTGAATTCAAGGCCGGGGAAACCCGGCCTTTTTTCTTGCACCCAATTGTTCGCTATGGCAAAAAAACAACGGGGCATGAAAACTAATAATTATTGAGCTGTTATGATCCGTATTTTGTCCTTTGTTGGCCTTTTGGCGACCTCCCTTTTTCTCGTTTCCTGTCAAACACTCTCCAAAGATGAATGCATCGCCGCTGATTGGCGCGTCATTGGTGAGCAAGATGGATCGGCTGGCCACGATCCACAAAGTCAATTTGGAAAACATGTTAAAGCTTGTGAAAAAGCTGGCGTCATTCCGGACCAAACCATGTGGAACCAGGGCTACCAACAAGGCCTACTTCAATTTTGTACGCCGTTACGTGGGCTTTCACACGGTCAATCTGGTGGGCCATATAACCGTGTTTGCCCGCCCCATCTGGAGCCGAGTTTCTTGAATGGTTATACCCTTGGTAATAGTGAATATCGCAAACAACAGGATATTCGCAATTTGGAAAGTCGCATTCAATCCAATGACCGCGAAATCGATGAACTTGATGACAAATTAGCTGACGGAAAAATCGGCCAACGTGATGGCGAGCGCAATCTTCGCCGGAAACAGAGAGAAAACAGAGAGTTGAACCGTGACATCGGCAGAGCTGAAGCCGACCTTGCCCAGATCCGGCGCGAAATTGAATATTTCAGGCAAAACCCGCCAATCCCAACTCCATTTAATTAAGACCCACAATAAGCTTTTTGCTTTTCTGATTTATACAATAATCGGTTAGTCCATCATATTGGAACGCTTCACATAAAGCCATGCGAGCACGCCTAAAACGCCCAAGCCAGCGCACACGATCCAGAACGCTGCTGGATTATCTGCGCCCGGCATACCGCCTACATTTATACCCAAGACACCAGTAATCAGTCCCAGAGGCAAGAAGATCGTGGTGACGGCCGCCAGCAATAACATTGTTCTGTTCATGCGGTCGGCACGTTCAGAGAGGATTTCATCATGGGCGATCATTGCACGGTCTTTGAGGGCATCCAACTCTTCGCCAAGACGCGTGATACGCTCTGCCGCTTCTCTGATGCGCCCTGCTTGTCGATCATCCAGCCAGCTCAAATCTTCAATTGCCATGGTGGTTAAGGCGTCCCGCTGCGGCACCAGATAGCGTCTGAAATTGCTAGAAGATTGGCGAATTTCTATAAGCCCCTTGCGGGACCTGCTATAGGATGTTTTTTCCGCGATCTCTTCGAGCGCATCCATTTTTTCACTTAAATCAGCAATGATCGGCTCAGCGCGATCAGCAAGGCGGAAGCAAATTCTAGAAATCAGTTCTGCCGGAGATATGGGTAAATTGCCACGTTCGATGGAATCAACAACATCTGAAACGGCAAAAATCCGACGTGACCAAACACCGATAACCAGATCCCGCTCAATCCAGAAACGCACGGAGACCATGTCATCCGGCTCTTCTCCCTGATTTAGATTTACGCCCCGCAGAATTAGGATTGCCCCATCGCCATGTACGGTAAAGCGTGGACGTGTATCTTCAGCCAATAGGGATTCAACGATGAAATCATCACAACCTGCAGCCAACAAGAGAGCTTCAGCATCATCCCGCTGACGATTAATCTGAAACCAGTCAAAGTTTTTGGACTTCGAACCTTTGGAGTTTCTTCTAGCCTTAGTGAAAATCTGATCACTATCGCGGGTTTCACCATAGCCGCCTTTTCCATCAAATCGGATTTGCAGAAAACCGGTAATGTGATGGGCTGGTGGACTAATTTTCGCACCTATGTCGGATTTATCTGATTTCACTTTCTTCACCACTTTTAGATTTTGCGCGATACTCGAAACACTATCGCACTTTTCTGCACCAATCGTCAGAAATTCTTTACGCGCTTTTATCATTGTCTTGCGTGAATCCGGTTTTTGTGGCTTGGCTGGTGCCATGAAACAAGATCGCAAAGACACACTTATTCTACCTTTTGAAAAAGGTTTGATCGACCCGCCAACAGGGTCGGAAAAATGGCTTTTTTTAAATGCTGCATCGTTAGATGCTGATGCTGGGTTCAAGCAATTCCTGATGTGCGAGCAGGGATTTCGCCCTGAGTTTGTTGCGTTGGAGAAAGCAGGCTTTGGTGCTGTGCCGCTGATTGAATCGACTGAGACTTTCGACGGCGCGTTCATCCTGACTTCACGAGTGCGCGCTGTGAACGAACAAAATATCCAACGGGCTGCAAGCCAAGTCAAAGCAGGCGGGGTAATTCTCGTCTGCGGCGAGAAAGCAACTGGCATTGCAGCCATTCGCAAATGGGTTGGAAGCCGGGTCGAAATCACCGACAGTCTTTCGAAGCATCACGCTGTATGTTTCTGGTTCAAGAACGATGTTGAAACCTTTGCCGCCGATGCCCAAGAAGGTCATGCAAATGGAATGTTTTCAGCATCAGGACCAGACAAGGGTTCGGAACTACTAACCCGTCACTTCGACAATCGTATTAAAGGCAAGGTAGCCGACTTCGGTGCTGGATGGGGTTATCTATCGCAAGCCTTGTTGGAGGCATCTGAGCGGATCGATAGCCTCGATCTGTATGAAGCAGAATGGCTGGCGCTAGAGGCTGCAAAGAGAGAATTAAACCAAGACGGGCCAGTACCCATCGGTTTTCACTGGATTGATATTCAAAGCGAGTTTCGCAAGAAACCGTTTGAATGGATTGTCATGAACCCGCCATTTCATCACGGACTTCATTCGAGCAGAGCACCTGACGCCCAGCTTGGTAGAACCTTTATCCAAACCGCTGCATCTTCTCTGGTCAAAGGTGGCAAGCTATTAATGGTTGCCAATCGCAACCTTCCCTATGAAGAAACACTGACAAGCGCTTTTCGCAAAGTGGTGAAACTTGCTGATGACGGCGGATATAAAGTGATCGAAGCGACGAAATAAAAAAGCCGGGAAGCGCATGCTTTCCAGCCCTCGTGATTGGATAAAATGCCCTAAATCCAATCATGAATTTTTATTAAGACTTCAATTTAAGCTCTTTTTGAAGTCCTTGATTAGCAAAAAAATTTGGCGCTGGTCGTTCTTGCAATTTCTCATCAATGCCAAAGTCCAACCATTTCCGGCAGGCATCCGTATGGCTGTAACTGGCGCAACGGTGGATGGCCTGCCGGAGGGAGGGAACCGATTGGAATGACTGATCTGACCCGCCAAGCGCACCAGTTTACTGGAACATTTCCTGCATCATATCGAGATGCGATCCAACTTTCGAAAACAACCCCATAACGCTCTCCCAACCTAATTCGTTAAGGAGAGGCTATGGCAAAAACCTGAAAGGGAAATTGATCTGGATCAAGCAGAATAATTTATTGAGCGGCCTCGTCGACAATTTCTTTTAACAATGTTTCAATGTCTGAAATGGCTGCATTGCTCGCAGATGTATCCACACCGATTGGTCGACGATAACCAATTTGAACAGGATTGCCGTCTTCCGCCACCTCATAGACAAAAACCACATAGGGACAGATTGCCAGATTTCTTACATCAGCTGCCACGGCTGCATGTGTGTGTTTTGCCGAGCAAAAATGTACATATTGCGCGTTCTTGTAAGGTGAATTGGCTCCAACCGCTTCCCCGGTTCTGGCCAGCATATCACCAATATATCCTGTATAATCAATCACAAGGCCGCGATTGATGACAGCATCTTCCAAACTAGACGCGGTATCCTCGAAACTACTATCGGTGGCAATTAAGAAAAAACCGGATGACATCTCTTCCGTCTGTGCATCTTTACTACCAAAAAGAGCGATTGCGCTTCCTGCCAATATCAAGCCCATAGTCATCAGGCTTCTTTTTAGAATTCTTTGCATTGTGGCTCTCCCATCCGATGTGAACTGTCGTTAGTATCCGTTGGAACAGTTAAAGCTATACCGACGCTTTGTCATTGACATGAATCAATTGTCGAAATGTGGAGGGAGTGCGAAGTCCTAGCCGTCGGCTTCCATAGCTTTCAAACCTTCGATATGAGGCATCGAAATAGTTGAATATCCTGAATCTACAAAATGAATTTCACCTGTTACGCCCGATGACAGATCAGACAATAGATAAAGCGCAGATTTGCCGAGATCCTCAATGTTTACTGTGCGGCGCAGAGGCGCATTCTTTTGTTGAAAATTATACATCATCCGGGCATCAGCAATACCGGCGCCAGCTAGGGTGCGCACGGTTCCAGCTGAAATAGCATTCACACGAATGTTTTGCGGGCCGAAATCTGAAGCCAAATAACGCACTGATGATTCCAAGGCAGCTTTCGCGACGCCCATGACGTTGTAGTTTGGCATCACACGCGTCGAGCCGCCATAGGTCAGGGTCAATAGTGAACCACCATTTGGCATCATCGCTGCCGCGCGTTTGGATATTTCTGTGAATGAGAAACAGGAAATTACCATAGTGCGAGAAAAATTATCCCGTGTCGTATCAGCATAGAGGCCTTTCAGTTCGTTCTTGTCTGAAAAGCCGATTGCATGAACAACGAAATCGAGCGTGCCCCATTCCTTTTCGAGCGCGCTAAAAACTGAATCAACGCTGGCGATATCTTCGACATCACAAGGCAGCAACAGCTTTGCGCCAACGCTTTCGGCTAACGGCTTTACCCGTTTACCAAACGCTTCTCCCTGAAAGGTAAAGGCCAATTCGGCGCCTTGTTCAGCCAGTGCTGCAGCGATGCCCCAAGCGATCGAATGATTATTGGCAACGCCCATAATCAGTCCGCGCTTGCCTTGCATAAAGCCGTTTGGTTTTACCGTGTCACTCATCTTAAATTCCTTGGATATGTCATATTATCAGCCGTTATAGCGCTGCAATGCGAGGGTTGCATTGGTCCCGCCAAATCCAAAGGAATTGGAAATAACCGTATCGATTTTTGCATTGTCGATGCGTTTGCGGACAATATTCATATCAGCAAAAGCTGGATCTAAATCTTGAATATGCGCACTCTCACAGATGAAATTGTTCTTCATCATTAACAGCGAATAGATCGCCTCTTGAACGCCAGTTGCGCCAAGAGAGTGACCTGTCAAAGATTTCGTTGCAGAAATCGGTGGGCTTTTATCACCAAAGACAGCCCTGATTGCACCGCCCTCTTTATCATCACCAACAGGCGTTGAGGTACCATGGGCGTTGATGTAATCAATCGGCGCTGAAATGCCAGCCATAGCCTGTTTCATGCAGCGCTCTGCGCCTTCACCGGATGGGGCAACCATGTCACTGCCATCTGATGTTGCACCATAACCAACGATTTCACCGTAAATTTTTGCCCCGCGCGCTTTGGCATGTTCAAGCTCTTCAAGAACCAGTACGCCCGCGCCGCCAGCAATTACAAATCCGTCGCGGTTTAAATCATAAGCGCGTGAAGCGGTTGCAGGTGTGTCATTATATTTTGAAGACATGGCGCCCATAGCATCGAAAATATTCGACATGGTCCAGTCGAGATCTTCAGAGCCGCCAGCAAAGACAATGCTCTGTTTGCCCATTTGGATGGTTTCATAGGCATTGCCAACACAGTGGTTGGACGTAGCGCAGGCTGAAGTGATCGAATAATTCACGCCTTTGATTTGGAACTGGGTACCAAGCACAGCAGAAGCTGTTGAACTCATAGCTTTAGGAACCGCTGTCGGCCCAATGCGTTTGGGACCTTTTTCTATCGTGGTTTGCGCCGCTTCGAAAATTACCCGAGTAGACGGCCCGCCTGACCCCATGATGATGCCTGTCATCGGGTTGATGATATCACCTTCCTCAAGGCCCGAATCTTCAATGGCCTGCTGCATGGCAATATAATTCCAAGCAGTCCCCTTGCTCATGAAGCGTGTTGTGCGACGATCAAGAATTTCAAACGGATCAAGCTTTGGTTCGCCATGAACCTGACTGCGGAAGCCATATTTTTTATAATCTTCTGCAGCAGTAATTCCTGATTTTGCCTCCAACAGCGAGGTTAGAACTTCATCGCTATTGTTTCCGATGGAAGAGACAATGCCCATTCCCGTAATCACGACACGTTTCATTCTCAATTCCTTTTACCAGTTTACTAGTGCAGTTTTGTTTTTTGACTTAAGATGCTTTTTCAGCAGAAAGCCCGACTTTCAAATCCTTGGCGATATAGATCGTCTCACCATCGGCTTTCAACCAGGCATCAGCGATCCCAAGATTGAGACGGCCCTTCATCACACGTTTGAAATCTACGCCATATTCAACCAATTTGGTTTTAGGTGTAACCATGCCTTTGAATTTTACTTCGCCCGTTTGCAACGCCATGCCATAGCCAGGAAGGCCAAGCCAGCCAAGATAGAATCCAGTCAACTGCCACATGGCATCAAGACCAAGGCAACCAGGCATGATTTCATTGCCAATAAAATGGCAGGGGAAGAACCACAGATCGGGCTTCACATCCAGTTCTGCGCGGATATAGCCTTTGTCAAATTCACCGCCGGTTTCTGAAACTTCCGTAATGCGATCAAACATCAGCATTGGCGGGGCAGGCAGTTGGGCATTGCCCGGGCCGAATAATTCACCGCGCCCGCAAGCAAGCAACTCTTCATAGGTGTAACTGGATTTTTGAGTGGTCATAAGTCCCCGCATTATTTAATCAATGTTTGTTTGATAAAGCTTTACCACAGGGTTTTTGCCTGTCCAAAGAAAGTTTCGCGATTTTCCGTAGATGATTTTGGACAATTTATACAAACCAGCGCAATGGAAGACATATTTGCGCGTTTTGGACGCATGGTTCTGCGTATTGCGCTATTGAGCGTGACTAATTATATCTTAGACTAGATATAGCGTAGCTCAGCCATGAATTAGTAAAATGTGTGGCGAACTAGGAACTGCAAATGAACACAGTGACAAGATCCGTATCCGCGTCTAAAGGCTCCGATGGCCAGCCTGAGTTCTGCCCGGTTGAGAAAGCTTGCGACGGTTGCCACAGCCATTGCAAAAATCTGCGTAAAGCGGGTTTGCGGCCTACCCGTCAAAGAGTGGCTTTGGCTGAATTATTATTCAACCAAGGTGACCGTCATATTTCTGCAGAATTGCTATTTGATGAAGCGCAGAAAGCAAAAATACCGGTTTCTTTGGCAACCATATACAACACACTGCATCAGTTTACAGAAGCAGGCCTGTTAAAAGCCATTTCAATTGACAGCTCCAAAACCTATTTTGACACCAATACAGGCGACCATCATCACTTCTTTCTGGAAGACAGCCAGGAAGTGGTGGATATGCCCGAAGGCTTTATCTCGGTTGCCAATCTGCCATCACCGCCAGACGGCACAGAAATCGCCAGCATTGATGTTGTGGTGCGGGTGCGCAAGAAGCGGTAGCACTGGCTATTCCGCAGCAACACCTGTTCCAATTGGACAACTCACCCCAGTTCCGCCGATGCCACAATAACCGTCGGGGTTTTTCGCAAGATATTGCTGATGGTAATCTTCTGCATAGTAGAATGTCGGCGCATCCAGAATTTCTGTGGTGATCTTCACGCCCTTGCCCGCTGCGTCCAACGCACTTTGATAAATATCGCGGCTGGCTAGAGCCTGGTCTTTATGTTCTGGGGAATAGGTATAAATTCCGGAGCGGTATTGCGTTCCCGTGTCATTGCCCTGGCGCATGCCTTGGGTTGGATTGTGCGCCTCCCAGAATTTTTTCAGCAATGTTTCATAAGAAACAGTTTTTGGATCAAACACTACCAGCACAACCTCATTGTGCCCGGTTAGACCTGTGCAGGTTTCCTGATAGGTCGGGTTTGGCGTATGCCCGGCCGCATAACCAACAGCAGTTGTCCATACGCCATCCATTTCCCAAAAGATGCGCTCTGCGCCCCAGAAGCAACCAAGGCCAAACATGACCTGTTGCAGATGCTCGGGAAACGGACCTTTCAACGCCGTGCGTTTGACGAAGTGTTTTTCGGCCGTTGGCAGCGCATCGGGCCTGCCCGGCAATGCTTCATTGGCCGCTGGAATTTTCATCTTGTTCTTCAGCATATTTATCAAAAACATTATATTTCCTTTCGAACCAAATAGAATCGACCAGTCACATTACACTTAGCGGCTATAGCGGCCTTCCCAGCGACTTCTCCGGTTTCTACCCAACAAAGTGAGTATTAGCCAAAGCACAGAAAAGACAAACCAGCTTGGCGCCAGCAAAATCGTTTGTATGACCGGATCCCATAAAATCGGGTGAACATAGTTTTTTATTGTATCTTGAGAAGCATTTAGGGTGGTTGGCGATATATTAAACCAATCAAGCCCCAATGGTGTCATAACCAGCGTTGAATCGGCTATCGATCTCGTGATGTCCAGCACCGCCGTGATCAGCGAAGTGGCTAAGGCAAAAAGCGCCAGTATTCTTAAAATGGGTTTTAACATGGGTAATTTCCGCGATTGAACTGATATGAAAATAGGATTTTGCGATCACAAGTGCAATGGGTGAAGAAACTTTCGCCCATTCGTTGTATTTCAAATTTCTGTGCTTGAACCGTTTGGGTTTATTTGTATAAGTGCGCGCGCGTCAACCGAATGGTTGGCTTGGACAGGTGGCCGAGTGGTCGAAGGCGACTTGTTCTTGCACACAAGAACCTTTTTAGGTGAAGCGTGCGCTTTCTTCGACCCACTCTGGTGCAAAGCCAGCGTGAAAATTGGACAGGTGGCCGAGTGGTCGAAGGCGCACGCTTGGAAAGCGTGTAGGCGGCAACGTCTCCAGGGTTCGAATCCCTGTCTGTCCGCCATTACTTTCAATAAAATCATTTTATATCAAATACTTAAAGGGGCAGTGTATAAGTTCGTCCCCATTTTAGTCCCCAAATTAGAATTTGTCTTATACTGAGAATCTGGGAAAACGGCTTCTGTTTTGAATAGTTATTGACAGTTATCGTCGTAATGTCACTCAATGGCGATATGACAAATCACAAGAAATCATCCTCGCTAAAGCAAAGAATGTTAGAAAATCAGGATCGCTATTCAATTCTTGGTGATAAACCCCTTTTGGGCGAGGTGCGAATTGTATCTTACCCTTTGAATCGCAAATCAGGGGATGGAAAGACCAGTTTCAGAACATTTTGTAACGGAGCCAATTGATGCTGGTTTGCCCTGAAAGAGCCAATACTGTGATATATTTATCTCAACCGGTGCTTTGGTGGCCGAAAACGTATGTGCTTTGGCAGCTTCTAATAAAAAAAGCTTGGCAGATCAGGCGTAATTTTGTTTCTTATCCTTTGTGAATCAGTTCACTTTTGCGCGTTGAAACCGTTCCGGCTTGATCGCGAAGAATGAGATGATGTATTAACGGGCCGGGAGTTCCGCAAAGAGCGGTATTTTACGGGTTGGGGGTTGGGACTGATTACAAGTCAGGGCATTCACCCGGATTTCCTTATTATCGGTTTTGGAAGCAATGTAATAGCAGGGGATTGCCGTGTCTAAGTCTGTTTTATTCAAGAGCCTTTTTGTTACCTGCTCACTGAGTGTGCTGGGTAGTGTCATTGCGGCTCATGCTGAAGATATTGTTATCTCTGGCCCACAAAATGCCACCGTAGAACTTAATGGTGGTGAT
>Ga0208544_10000204_pt1 | contig 48834 bp, 24 predicted proteins | sample DEB08_DNA_9_FD_184526 | JGI IMG/M metagenome (GOLD analysis project Ga0208544, IMG submission 184526) | Aqueous microbial communities from the Delaware River and Bay under freshwater to marine salinity gradient to study organic matter... | ecosystem: Environmental > Aquatic > Marine > Coastal ... | reverse complement strand
AAGGCACACCATATAATGCAGGTGATACTGCTACTTTCCGAATTTATGTATACAACCAAGGAACGTTAAATGCGGATGCGAATACAGTAAAAGTACAAGATTACATTCCATCGGATATGATATTAGCAGATGCAGCATGGAATGCAGCGGATAGCTCTTATACTTTCCCGAACGCTATTGCGGTAGGAAGCTTAGATTCAGTAGACATTAGTTTACGAATTGAGCCAAGTTTCATGGGCACTTCAATCACCAATAACGCAGAAATTGTAGAAGATGGAGGAGATGATGTAGATTCGAGCCCAGCAAGTGAGGCGAATGGAAACGCACCAGATGGTAATGATAATGATATTGCAGCAGTAGATGGAAGTGATGATTATGACCCAGCAAGTGTGCCAGTTGAACAGACATTTGATTTAGCTTTAGCAAAAACGTTAGCAATAGGTCAGAGTGCAACTGTTAATGCAGGAGATACCGTTAATTTCACCATAACGGTTTCTAACCAAGGTACATTAACTGCAACGAATACAGAAATTACAGATTACGTACCAGCAGACATGACCTTTAATGCAGCAATTAACACGGCAGCGTTAACAGGCAATGCAGGAGATTGGAACGCAGATTCCACCTACATCATCCCAAGCATAGCAGTAGGCATAAGTGCGACGGTGGATATTCGCTTAGTGGTCAATGCAGACTTCATGGGCACAAGTATCATGAACTGGGCAGAGATTAGTGCGGACTCAGGAGATGATAGCGATTCTACGCCAGATGCGATAGACGGTAATGGAGATGGAGAAGGAGTGGATAATGAAGATAACCAAATAAATCAAGATGGCACAAGAGGTGGTGACGAAGATGACCATGATCAACAAGGAATTACGGTTAATCAAACCTTTGATTTAGCTTTAATCGAAGACTTTGCACCAGGTCAGTCAGATAATGTAGTTCCTGGAGATACAGCAGATATTAAAATCACCGTATTTAACCAAGGAACTTTAAATGCAGATAGTATAACCATTACACAATCCTTACCAGCAGGAGTAACGGTTAATGCCGCAAATCTTTTAGGATGGACTATTTTAAATGATTCAACGGCACAAATTACCTTGACGTCAGGCAATGGCTTACCAGTAGGAGGCTTACAACCAGATAGTATGGTGATGGTGATGCTACAAGTAGCATTTGATGAAAATATTAGAGTAGACGATTTAACTTTATTTGCAGAAATTTCAGATGATGGAGCAAATACGGATGAAGATTCTACACCAAATACTGATTTAACAGATGATATAGGAGGAGTACCAAATACGCCAACAGATAATGTAGTAGATAATAATATCCTTGATGAAGATGATCATGATCCTGTATTATTTAATGTATTATTATATGATTTAGCATTGAATAAGGTGTTAGCAGATGGCCAATCGACAACTGTTAGCCCAGGAGATAGAGTAGCTTATACCATTTGGGTATACAACCAAGGAAATACAGACGTATCTGATATTAATATCAATGATTTCCCTCAGACTGGTTTAGTATATGCGGATAGTATTAATACTGGATGGGGAATTGTTAATGGAGACCTTCGCTATAATATTGCAGGCCCATTAGCGGCAGGAGATAGTATTTCATTTGCTGTTAATTTTGTTATTGAGGAGACATTTAATGGAACATCTTTAGTCAACGTGGCAGAAATCCAATCCTTTAACGAGATTGGTAGTGTAGAAGGCCCAGAAGATTTAGATTCTACTCCAGATAATGATAATGCGACCGAGGATGATCAAGCAAATGTTGCGGTAACAATTATTCCGAATGTATATGACCTAGCATTAACGAAAATTTTAGTTGACAAAGGTTCTGATTATGCAGCAGGCGATACCGCTACTTTTAGAATCTACGTATATAACCAAGGAGATTTAAATACAGCAGCAAATACAATTAAAGTACAAGATTATATCCCATCGGATATGATATTAGCGGATGCAGCATGGAATGCAGCAGATAGCTCTTATACTTTCCCGAATACAATTGCAGCAGGAAGTTTGGATTCTGTAGACATTAGTTTACAGATTGCACCAGGTTTCATGGGTACAAGTATTACGAATAATGCAGAAATCGTAGAAGACGGAGGAGACGATGCAGATTCAAACCCTGCAAGTGAAGGAAACGGTAATGCACCAGATGGTAATGATGATGATATTGCTGCCACAGATGGTTCGGATGATTATGATCCAGCAATAGTAAGAGTTGGGCAATTCTTCGATTTAGCTTTAATTGAAACTTTAGCATCAGGACAAGCAAGTGTAGTAGCTCCAGGTGAAACGGTAGACATTAAAGTGAAAATTACTAACCAAGGAACAATTAACGCAGATTTCATTGAAATCACGCAATACCTTCCAGCAGGTGCGACCTTAAACGGAGCGAATGCTATGAATTGGATTGCCTTAAATGATTCGACTGCTCAGATTTTATTGACGGTTGGAAATGGACGTTTACCAGCAGGTGGATTAGCACCAGATAGCATGCTGATGTTGACTTTACAAGTGGTATTAGATCCGAATTCTCCAGCTAGTGAATTTGTTTTCCACGCAGAGATTTCTGAGGATGGTATTAATAATGATCATGATTCTTCACCAGATGATATTAGAACGAATGATGCTGGTGGAGTTGTCAATACAACGACTGATGATATTGTGAACCAAATAGCTCCTGTAGATGAAGATGATGAGGATCCAACAATGGTGACGGTTGAATTTTTCGATTTAGCCTTAACGAATGAATTATTGACAGCAGGAGATGTCATGCCAGGCGATAGTATTACGACTAAAATAAAAATATTCAACCAAGGGGACATAGCGGCAGATTCTATTAGAATCTATGCATATATTCCTGATGGATTGGCCTTAGATGATCCTAATTGGGTAATTGTCAATGATAGTGTAGCTTATACTTTATTAACAGTTGCAGATGGTGAATTACCTAATGGCGGATTATTAGCGGATAGTATGACTATGATAACGGTAGGATTCAATATTGAGCCTACTTTCATGGGAGATATTTTATTAGTCAATACAGAAATAGGTAGTGTTACAGATGAAAACGGTAACCCCGTAACGGATATTGATTCAACTCCAGACAGTACAGATAATGATATAGTAGGGGCAGATAATGTAGTCGATGGTACGAATAATGATGAAGATGATCATGATCCTGTCTTTGTCAATGTTACGCAAGTATTTGATTTGGCTTTAATCGAAACACTAGCACCAGGACAAGCAAATGTAGTGCGTCCAGGCGAAACAGTAGATATTAAAGTAAAAGTAACCAACCAAGGAACCTTAAATGCAGATACCATTGAGTTAACGCAATACTTACCAGCAGGCGTAACTTTAAATGCAGCAAATGCTATGGGTTGGACTGCTTTAAATGACTCAACGGCTCAAATTTTATTAACAGTTGGAAATGGTTTATTACCAGCAGGAGGTTTAACACCAGATAGTATGGTGATGTTGACACTCCAAGTAGTATTAGAGGCAAATGTAACAGCAGCAGAGTTCGTTTTCCACGCAGAGATTTCTGAGGACGGTCAAAATAATGATATAGATTCTACGCCAGATGATAATAGAACAAATGACGCTGGTGGAGATGTCAATACAGCTACAGATGATATCGTTGACCAAACGCCACCAACAGACGAAGATGATGAAGATCCAACGATGGTGACGGTGGAATACTTCGATTTAGCCTTAACGACGGAAATATTAACCGCTTCGCCTATCGCAGTATGGGATAGCGTGACTGCTAAAATGACGGTTTTCAATCAAGGAGACATTCCAGCAGATTCTATTCGAGTATATGCTTATTTACCTGATGGGTTGATGCTAGATGATCCTAATTGGATTGTGGTAAATGATAGTACCGTTTATACGGTATTAACTATTGCAGACGGAGAACTACCAGCAGGCGGATTAGAACCAAATGAGATGACTATGGTCACGATTGGTTTAGAAATTGATGCAGCATTTACAGGAGCAGAATTAATTTTAGTTGCAGAAATTGGAACTGCAACAGATAATAATGGTAACCCAGTAACAGATCAAGATTCTACGCCTGATGGAGTGAACGATGATATTGTTGGAGGAGATAATGTTGTTGATAATAACAATAATGATGAAGACGATCATGATCTTGCGACGATTACTTTAGGACATACTTTTGACCTTGCTTTAAAGAAGACTTTAGCGATTGGTCAAAATACTACCGTAAGTCCAGGAGATACAGTGAGTTACTTAATAACCATTTATAACCAAGGAACTTTGACTGCTGAAGGTATTCAGTTAGTAGATTACTTAACACCAGATTTAGAATTTATCAATATTCCTTCGATTAATCCAAATTGGTTTCAGTTTGGCGGTTCTAACCCTGGATATATTATTAATACGCCATTAGCGGCAGGAGATAGTATTTCAGTACCAGTTAGTTTCAGAGTGAACCCATCCTTCACAGGAATGAGTTTAACCAATACGGCAGAAATTGCGGCGGCAGATAATGATGGAAATGCAGGAACAACTGCACCAACAGATAAGGATTCAAATCCAGATGCTTTACCTGGAGATAACTTTGGTGGAAATGACTTAATTGATAGTTCTAATGGAGATGAAGATGATCATGATTCAGAACCAATTACGGTTCGTCAACCTTATGATTTAGCTTTAACGAAGGTATTAGTTGATAATGGTAGTATTTATCAACCAAAAGATACAGTTACTTTCCGCATCTATATCCATAACCAAGGAACGATTGATGCAACAAGCGTCACCGTTAAGGATATTATTCCTAATGGATTGATTTTAGCGGATGCGAATTGGAATGCGGATAGTACGTATACATTCAACAGCGGTTTAGTAGCGGGCGCAATGGATAGTGTAGATATTGCTCTACAAATTGCACCAACGTTTAGTGGAACGAGCATTACAAATAATGCGGAAATTAGTGCCACAACGAATGTGTTGAATCAAACCGATGAAGATTCTACCCCAAATAGTGAAGATGGAAATAGTGCACCAGATGGCAATGATAATGATTTAGCGGCAACGGATGGTAGCGATGATTATGACCCTGCAACGGTGGATGTGAATCAAATCTTTGATTTAGCATTAATTGAAACGTTAGCACCGGGGCAAGCAAACCTTGTTCGTCCAGGAGAAACAGTTGACCTAAAAGTTAAAGTAACCAACCAAGGAACATTAAGTGCGTCATTTATTGAATTAACGCAATATTTACCAGCGGGTGCTATTTTAAATATGGCAAGCCCAATGGGGTGGATGGCGATTAATGATTCTACGGCAATGATTCAATTAACGGCTGGTAATGGCTTACCAATAGGAGGATTGGCACCAGATAGTATGGTGATGTTAGGCTTACAAGTGATTTTGGATGAAAATGTAACAGCACAAGAATTTATTTTCCACGCCGAAATTTCTGAAGATGGTGCAAATAATGACATTGATTCTACGCCAGATGATAATAGAACCAATGATGCTGGTGGTGATGTAAATACCGCAACGGATGACATCGTTGACCAAACACCTCCAACAGATGAAGATGATGAAGATCCAACGATGGTAATGGTCGAATACTTCGATTTAGCATTAACTACAGAAATAACCACTACAGGAGCAATCATGAGTGGGGATAGTGTAACGGCTAAAATCAAGGTATTTAATCAAGGAGAAATCCCAGCAGACTCAATCAGAGTATATGCTTATACTTCGGATAGTCTATTAGTGAATGATTCAAATTGGGTAATTGTTAATGATAGTGTCGCTTATACTTTATTAACGGTAGCGGATGGTGAATTACCAGTCGGTGGTTTATTACCAGATAGCATGACGATGGTGACGATTGGATTAATGATTGATCCAGCGTTTACAGGAATGGAATTAACAGTAGTTGGAGAAATAGGTAGTGCAACTGACCAGAATGGCGAGCCTGTTTCAGATGTAGATTCTACACCAGATAGTGATAATACAGATGTAATTGGTGGAGATAATATTACAGACAGTAGCAATGGCGATGAAGATGATCATGATCCTGCATCCATTGCAGTCGGACAATTATTTGACCTTGCCTTAACGAAAGTATTAGTTGGTAATAATGCTTATCTGCCAGGTGATACGGCTACTTTCCGAATTTATATTTATAACCAAGGAGCTGTAACTGCCACTAGTGTAACGGTGAAAGACATCATTCCTTCTGATTTGATATTAGCGGATCCAAATTGGACAAGCAATGAATATACTTTTGCAGGAGGATTGGCGATTGGAGCAACAGACTCTGTAGATATTGCACTACAAATTGCACCTAATTTCATGGGGACTAGCATTACTAATAATGCAGAAATTAGTGCAGCAACGAATGCTTTAAATCAAGACGACGAAGATTCTACACCAAATAGTGAAGATGGAAATAGTACGCCAGATGGAAATGATAATGATGTAACCTTAATAGATGGTTCAGATGATTATGATCCAGCAACGATTACAGTTGGACAAATATTTGACCTTGCTTTAATCGAAACGTTAGCACCAGGACAAGCAAATATCGTTCGTCCAGGCGAAACGGTTGATATTAAAGTAAAAGTAACCAACCAAGGAACGTTAAACGCAGATACGATTGAAATAACGCAATACCTACCTGCGGGCGTAACGCTTAACGCAGGGAATGCAATGGGCTGGACGGCGTTGAATGATTCTACTGCTCAGATTTTATTGACAGTAGGAAATGGTTTATTACCAGCAGGAGGCTTAGCGCCGGATAGTATGGTAATGTTGACTTTACAAGTTGTGTTGGACGCAAATGTAACGGCAACTGAATTTGTTTTCAATGCAGAAATTTCAGCAGACGGACAAAATAATGACCAAGATTCTACACCTGATGATGTTAGAAACAATGATGCAGGTGGAGAGGTGAATACGGCTACGGATGATAGTATTGACCAAATTCCACCAACGGATGAGGATGATGAAGACCCTGTTAGTGTAAGCGTAGAATATTTTGATTTGGCATTGACCAATGAATTAGTAACAACAGGTAATTTATTACCAGGAGATAGTGTGACGACTAAAATAAAAGTAACGAACCAAGGAGATATTGCAGCAGACTCTATTAGAATCTATGCTTATATCCCTGAAGGCTTAACTTTAGATGATCCAAATTGGATAGTCGTAAATGATAGTATTGCTTATACTTTATTAACCGTAGCAGATGGAGAATTACCAGTAGGTGGAGTCGAAGCAGATAGCATGGTGATGATTACTTTAGGGTTAAATATTGAGCCTACTTTCATGGGAACTAGCTTGGTAGTAGCTGCTGAAATTGGCGGTGCAACCGACCAGAATGGAAACCCAGTTACAGATCAGGATTCTACACCTGATGCTACGAATAGCGATCCTTATGGAGGAGATAATGTAACAGATAATAGTAATGGTGATGAAGATGATCATGACCCTGCACCGATTACAATTGGACAAATCTTTGACCTTGCTTTAATTGAAGAATTAGCACCGGGTCAATCTGAAAATATTGTTCCAGGAGATACAGCAGATGTTAAAATCACCGTATTCAACCAAGGCACATTAAATGCAGATAATATCACGATTACACAAGCCTTACCAGCAGGAGTAAGCTTGAATGCAGCGAATTTATTAGGATGGACTATCTTAAATGATTCAACGGTTCAAATTACTTTAACATCAGGCAACGGTTTACCAGCAGGTGGATTACAACCAGATAGCATGGTCATGGTGATGTTACAAATAGCTATTAATGAAAATGTTAGAGTAGATAATTTAACCTTATTTGCAGAAATCTCAGATGATGGAGCCAACACAGATGATGATTCTACACCAAATACAGACTTAACAGATGACCTTGGAGGTGTGCCAAATTCTGCTACAGATAATGTAACAGATGGGACAAATAATGATGAAGATGACCATGATCCAGTATTCTTCAATGTTCAATTATACGATTTAGCATTGAACAAAGTATTAGCAGCTGGACAGTCTACTTCTGTTAGACCAGGAGAGATGGTATCCTATACGATTTGGGTATATAACCAAGGAAATACCGATGTATCTGATATTAATATTAATGATTACCCAGCGACAGGCTTAGTTTATGTAGATAGCCTCAATGTAGGATGGAGTCTTGTGAACGGAGACCTTCGCTATAATATTACGGGACCTTTAGCAGCGGGTGATAGTATTGCTGTAGACATTAATTTAATTGTTGAGCCGACCTTTACAGGAACAGCTATTCAAAATATTGCGGAAATCCAATCCTTTAATGAAATTGGTAGTGTAGAAAATATTAAAGATTTAGATTCTACACCAGCTAATGAGGATAGTACAGAGGATGATCAAGCTAGTGCAGCGTTAACCATTATCCCGAATGACTTTGATTTAGCTTTAACTTTAACTGCTGCTTCAGGACAAGCGGTCTCTATTAATGCAGGAGAAGAAGTAGAAACAAAAGTGACTATTTTCAATCAAGGAAATACAACCGCTGATTTTATTGAAATCACGGCAAATATTCCTGATGGAACGTCTTTAAGTACGGTTAATGCAAATGGTTGGACGCAGATTAACGATAGTACGGTTGTTATTACTTTAACAGCGGCAGATTTACCAAACGGCGGAATAGCGAGCGGTGAAATGCACATGATTCCATTATTCTTAGTTGTTGATACAGAATTTATGGGAACTAGCTTAACCGTTTGGGCGGAAATCAGTGATGATGGAGCAGGTAATAATGATACAGATTCTACACCAAATGCTGACTTTAATGACGATATTTTCGGTGGAGATAATATAACGAATAATACAGGGAATGATGAAGATGACCATGATCCTGTAACCTTTACATTGACGCAAACATTCGACTTGGCATTAACCAAGCGTTTAGCGGATAGTCAGTTATCAGGGGTGTTACCAGGAGAAGTGATTCAATATACGATTACCGTTTATAATCAAGGTAGCTTAGATGCTTACGATGTAGATGTCGTGGATTATATCCCTACAGATATGTCTTTAGTAGCGATTCAAGGTTGGTCAGGTTTAACGGCAACTACAGCAGGACAAACAATTCCATTTATTGCGGCAAGCGATAGTGCTTCTTTAAATATCTTCTTACAATTAGCACCGACCTTCTCAGGAACAAGCATTACCAATAATGCAGAAATTGCGGAAGCGTCAATGACTTCAGGCGGACTAGCAGCGGGCGATGATGATTCTACTCCAGATAATATTTTTGGAAATGATGGCACTCCAATCAATAATGCAATTACTGACCCAGCGGATGAAGATGATTCAGATTATGAGACGATAGAAGTAGGTACTTTTGATTTAGCATTAGATAAGCGATTAGCAGCTACACAATCTGATATTGTTAATATTGGAGACGATATTGACTATGAAATTTGTGTAACGAATGAAGGGAATGTGGATGCTTATAATATCTCCGTAGTAGATAGAATTCCTAGTGGATTGGCGTTGAGTACCAATGATAATAACAGTTGGTTACCACAATCTGCAACTTCAGTTTATAAGGTGATAGCGGGACCAGTCGCCCCAGGACAAGAGGTTTGTTTAAATATCAAATTGACCTTAAGTAACGGTAATCCTGGAGCGGACTTTGTCAATGTGGCAGAAATTTTTGGCCAGCAAGATGCACAAGGAAATAGTATCAAGGATATTGATTCTACACCAGATTTAGTAGAAGAAAATGAAGAATTTGAGGAAGATGATAATGGCTCAGCAATTATTAACTTATTTGCTTGTCCTGATAATGTGGTAACGACTTCTTTGGAAAATATTTGTCAAGGAGAAAGTGTACAACTTGGTGTGACGACTTTAACTAATTTACCTGTCACTTACAGTTGGACACCAACATCTGGATTAGATGATCCATTTAGTGCAACACCAATAGCGTCTCCGTTTGTTTCTACAACTTATATTGTAGCAACAAATGTAGCGGCTGAGGCTTGCATAATTTATGATACAATTAGAGTAAATGTATATGATGTACCGAATCCTGATTTCCATGCGAATGTAGCTTGTGTAGGCGAACCAACCATCTTTGATGATGAAACGGTGACTTATACCACTTTAACTGGATGGTTCTGGGACTTTGGGGATAATGTAGGAACTTCTACGGAACAAAATCCATCTTATACTTATCAAAATGCAGGACATTACATTGTGAAATTAATTACAGAATCAACGAATGGATGTAGAGATTCTGTATGGCAAGAAATTACGGTGAACCCAGGCGCGCAAGCAGGGGCAAAAGGAAGACAAGACACGATCTGTATAGGCGAATGTGTGGAATTATTAGCACAAGGTGGAACAAGCTTTGCTTGGTCACCAGCAGCTACTTTAAATCATACAGATTGCTATAACCCAATTGCTTGTCCTACGGTAACTACGACTTATTATGTCGATGTAACGAATGATTTCGGTTGTACTTCTAGAGACTCCGTAACAATTACGGTTATTCCTGGTCCAACGGTTACAGTGGATATGACGGACATTTCAGAATGTGGCGTATTTGATGGATCTATAACAGTGAATGCGGCTGGTTTAGCGAATAACTATGAATATAGTATTGATGGCGGATTGACTTATAGAAGTGCAAATACTTTCACAGGCTTACCAGCAGCATCTTACTTAGTAGTGGTGAAAGGCGGTGGTTGTGAAATACCTTATCCGAATAATCCAGTTATTATCGGAGGACCTCAATCTCCTAGAATTACAGCTGTTCCAACAGTGAATCCATCTTGTACTGCGGATGATGGTAGTATTACTATCGAAGCAGACGGTGCATCAAACTTAGTATATAGCATCAACGGTGGCATCAATTGGGTGACTGAAAATGTGTTTACAAATTTAGGCGGTGGAACGTATTATATCGCAGTAGCAAGTGCAGATTTAAGTTGTGTTACTTATTACCCACCAGTTACCTTAGTGAAACCAGCAGCACCAGTCTTTACAGATGTGCAAACAACGAATCCTTCTGATTGTGGTGTAAATGATGGAACGGTTTCTATTATCGCAACAGGAGCAGATGCTTTAGAATATGGATTAAGCAATGGCTTGATGACTGTATGGCAATCAAGCAATAACTTCATCAACTTGCCAGCAGGCATTTATGATGTCTATGTTAGAAACGCAGGAAATACTTGTGAAACGGCTTATGCTTTAAATAGCATCGAATTAGCAGACCCAACAGCACCGAGTTTAACTGCTGTTCAAGTAACTCAGCCTTCAGATTGTGGCGTAGATAATGCGTTAATCACTATCTTAAGTACTCCAGGAAGTGCACCAATAGAATATAGTATTGATGGAGGAATCAATTGGAATAACTTTGCTTTCTATGAAAATTTACAGCCAGGCACTTATAATGTCTTTGTGAGAAATCAAGGAGGTACTTGTGAAATAGCTTATAGCAATAATCCAATTGATATTAGTTATCCTGATGCGCCAACAATTGTGGAAGTAATTCATAATCAACCACAAGATTGTACGACTCCAGACGGACGAATTGAAATCACCGCAGAAGGTGGAGCAGCTGACTTGGTTTACAGTATTGATGCAGGCGCAACTTGGCAAGAGAGTAGTATATTCCTTGGCTTATCGGGTGGCATATATAATGTCCGAGTAGCAAATAGTGATGAATCTTGTATCGCGATTTACCCAACCATTGAATTATTCGATGCAATTGGTGGAACGATTGATGGCGTAACCGTTGATGGTAATTGTGGCGAGGGAACTGGAACAATCAGTATTGAAGCAACTAGTAATACACCATTAGAATATAGTGTAGACAATGGGGCAACTTATCAGTCTAGTAATAATTTCTTTAACTTACCTAATGGGACTTATAATGTCTTGATTAGAAATGTCAATGATAATTGCGCAGTTGCTTATAGCAATAACCCAATTAATGTGAACTATCCTGATGGAGCAGCAATTGTGGAAGTAATTCATACGCAACCACAAGATTGTACGACACCAAACGGACGAATTGAAATTATTGCAGAAGGTGGAGCAGTTGACTTAGTTTACAGTATTGATGCAGGTACAACTTGGCAAGAAAGCAGGATTTTCTCTGGCTTGTCAGGAGGTATTTATAATGTAAGAGTAGCGAATAGTGATGAATCTTGTATAGCAGTTTATCCAACCATTGAATTATTCGATGCAATTGGTGGAACGATTGATGAAGTAAACGTTGATGGAGGGTGTGGAGATGGAACAGGAACGATATCGATTGCAGCGACTAGTAACACACCATTAGAATATAGTGTAGATAATGGAGCAACTTATCAATCAAGTAATAACTTCTTTAATTTGCCAAACGGCAATTATAATATCTTGATTAGAAATGTCAATGATAACTGTGCAACTGCTTATAGCAATAATCCAGTAAACATAGACCGAGGGTTTACTGGTATTGATAATGTATTAACGAGTGATCCAATTGAATGTGGTTCAGAGGATGGGTCTATTTCTGTGAATGCAACGGGAGGAAACTTAGTCTACAGTGTTGATGGTGGTGTCAATTTCCAAGGTTCACCTGATTTTAATGATTTACCAGCAGGTATCTATAATATCTTTATTCAAGATTTAATAACGGGTTGTGAGGAAGCATATATCTTCAATCCACTTGAATTAGTTGGCCCACCACAGCCGACTATCAGACAGATTGAAGTGACTGCTTCTACTGATTGTGCTGCGAATGATGCGGTGATTACGATTGCAGCGGATGGAGACGGAAGCTTACAATATAGTTTAGACGGTTCGACTTGGAGTAACGGAAATACCTTTATTAACTTATTACCAGGTTTATATAATGTTCATGTTAGAAATACCGATGAAAGTTGTTCAGCAGCTTATGAGAGTAACCCAGTCTTAATTACTGCTCCAGAAGGACCAGCTATTATTGATTGCGTGGGGTCAAATCCAACAGATTGTAATGTAAATGATGGTACGTTAACCGTAATTGCATCTGGAGGACAAGGCAACTTACAATACAGTATTGATGGTGGAACGACTTGGCAAGCATCTAATTTATTCACAGACTTAGCAGCAGGCATTTATAGTGTAGCGGTAGCGAATGAAGATGAAACTTGTAAAGCGATTCACCCATTATGTGAATTGGTTGCACCGCAATTACCCGTACTCAATGAGGTAGCAGCAGTCAATCCATCAATTTGTGGAGAAGACAATGGGTCTATTACCATCTTAGCGGATGGAAATGGTGGCTTAGAATACAGCATTGATGGTGGAAGCAACTGGAGTGGCAATAGCTTCTTCGGAAACTTAGCAGCAGGGGATTATGAGGTGGTAGTAAGAAATGCAACGGATAATTGTATCGTCAATAATGGAATCATTACTTTAGATGCACCAGCTGCACCGACAGTAATAGCTGGAATGGAGAATGAATCTACTTGTACTGGAAATTCTTTACCAGTAAGTATTACGATTAGCGAAAATATCGCTCAATACACCATCTTAGGTAGCGGTGGCTATTTAAATGCCAACGTAGCTGGCGGAACATTAACTTTCGACGCTTACTTAAATGGCGTCGTGAATAACTTCACCGTAACTTTAGAAAATGAGGATGGTTGTTCAGTAGTTGAAGAATTTGCTATCTTCCAAGCAGCAGATCCAGAAGCAGATTTTATAGTACATAACCCAACTTGTGCAGCTTCTGATGTGACAATTGAGTTCACAGGAGAAGCAAGCCCAGGAGCAATCTTAACTTGGGATGTAGGAAGTGCAACTATTGTGTCTGCTAGTGCCGAAACGGCTACAGCGCCAGCAGGTGCGACCTTAGTCGTTCAATGGGCAATAGCAGGTGGAAAGACCATCAGCTTAGACATCAACGATGGTGGTTGTGAAGATAGAAAAGTACAAAATGTAAATGTAAATAAATCACCATTCGCTGATGCAGGAGCAGACGTAACGATTTGTGATGGCGAATGTGTTCAATTGAATGGTTTAGGAAATGGCGCACAATATCAATGGTCACCAGCCATTGGATTAAGTGCAACTGATATTCCAAACCCAATGGCTTGTCCACCAACTACTACAACTTACCAGTTATTAGTAATGGGCTCGGAAGGCTGTATGGTGATGGATGAAGTAACAGTTACCGTTGCAGGTGCCTTAACAGCGAATGCAGGGCCTGATCAATCAACTTGTGAAGGAGAAAGCATTCAGCTAGAAGCATCAGGTGGTGTGAGTTACGTATGGAGCCCAAGCACTGGTTTAAGCAATCCAAATATTGCGAATCCAGTAGCGACGCCACAAACAATCACGACCTATACAGTAGAAGTAACTAATGCTTCAGGTTGTATCGGAAGAGATGTCATGGTGGTAAATGTGAATCCTAAACCAATCGTAGAAGCGGGTGAAGAACAGATGATTTGTGTTGGAGAAAATACCATGTTGTCTGCCACAGGTGCTATTAGTTACGAATGGAGTCCAGCAAGTGGATTAAGTTCAACAAATACAGCAACACCAATTGCAAGTCCAACAACAACGACTACTTATACGGTAATCGGAACAGATATAAATGGTTGTACGGCAACAGATGAAGTAACGGTGATTGTGGGTGGAAATGCTCAAGCAAATGCTGGAGCAGATGTGGAAGTTTGTTTAGGAGCAGCAACACAATTAAATGCAAGCGGTGGTGTAATCTATAGTTGGAGTCCAACAACAGGATTAGATAATCCAAATATTGCGAATCCAACGGCTAGTCCCAATTCGACAACTACTTACACCGTAACAGTAACGAATTTAGATGGCTGTATCGGAACAGACGAAGTAACAGTAAGTGTAAATGGTTTCATCGCTGCTAATGCAGGTGCAGATCAAACGGTTTGTAGCGATACTCCAGCTTTCTTAAATGCAACGGGCGGTATCAGTTATGTATGGAGTCCAGCAACTGGCTTAAATAATCCAACTATTGAAAGCCCCGTAGCGACTATAACAACGACCACAACTTATACCGTAACTGCGACGAATGCACAGGGATGTACAGCTACGGATGAGGTGACAATTGCAGTGAGTAATAACGCAGTTGCAGAAGCAGGAGCAGACCAAACAATTTGTAACGGCGCATCAGCCTTCTTAAATGCAACAGGCGGTGTGAATTATACATGGAGTCCAGCGACAGGGTTAAGCAATCCAACTATTGCCAATCCAGTAGCGACACCAACTACGACGATGACTTATACAGTCAGCGTAACGACAGCAGACGGATGTACAGCGACAGACCAAGTAATGGTAACGGTTAGAGATAACCCAATTGTGAATGCAGGAGCAGACCAAACAATTTGTAACGGAGCAACAGCCTTCTTAAATGCAACAGGCGGTGTGAATTATACATGGAGTCCAGCGACAGGGTTAAGCAATCCAAATATTGCCAATCCAGTAGCGACACCAAACACCACGATGACTTATACAGTCAGCGTAACGACAGCAGACGGATGTATAGCGACTGACCAAGTAATGGTAACGGTTAGAGATAACCCAATCGTGAATGCAGGAGCAGATCAAACAATCTGTAACGGAGCAACAGCCTTCTTAAGTGCAACGGGCGGTGTGAATTATACATGGAGTCCAGCGACAGGGTTAAGCAATCCAAATATTGCCAATCCTGTAGCGACACCAACTACGACGATGACTTATACAGTCAGCGTAACGACAGCAGACGGATGTACAGCGACTGACCAAGTAATGGTAACGGTTAGAGATAACCCAATTGTGAATGCAGGAGCAGACCAAACAATCTGTAACGGCGCAACTGCTTTCTTAAATGCAACGGGCGGTGTGAATTATACATGGAGTCCAGCAACAGGTTTAAACAATGCAAACATTGCAAATCCAGTAGCGACACCAAACACCACGATGACTTATACAGTCAGCGTAACCACAGCAGATGGATGTACAGCGACTGACCAAGTAATGGTAACGGTTAGAGATAATCCAATCGTAAATGCAGGAGCAGACCAAACAATTTGTAACGGCGCAACTGCTTTCTTAAATGCAACGGGCGGTGTGAATTATACATGGAGTCCAGCAACAGGTTTAAACAATGCAAACATTGCAAATCCAGTAGCGACACCAACTACGACGATGACTTATACAGTCAGCGTAACGACAGCAGATGGATGTACAGCGACTGACCAAGTAATGGTAACGGTTGGTAATAACCCAATCGTAAATGCAGGAGCAGACCAAACAATTTGTAACGGAGCAACTGCCTTCTTAAATGCAACGGGCGGCGTGAATTATGTATGGAGTCCAGCGACAGGATTAAGCAATCCAACTATTGCGAATCCAGTAACGACACCAACTACGACGATGACTTATACAGTCAGCGTAACGACAGCAGACGGATGTACAGCGACAGACCAAGTAATGGTAACCGTGAACGGAGCTTGTGATTCAGACGGTGATGGCTACTCAGATGCACAAGAAAGTCAGCTTGGTAGTGATCCAAACGATCCATGTGATCCAGATGGAGCGGTTGCCAATGCAGGAGCAGACCAAACGATTTGTAATGGCTCGACAGCTTTCTTAAATGCAACGGGTGGTGTGAATTATATTTGGAGTCCAAGCTTCGGCTTAAGCAATGCAAATATTGCCAATCCAGTAGCGACACCGAGTACAACGACCACTTATACGGTAACTGTAAGAGATGCGAACAATTGTGTAGCAACAGACCAAGTAACGGTTTCAGTTGGTAGTGGTGCAATAATTAATGCAGGAGTAGACCAAACAGTTTGTAGCGGTTCATCTGTCTTCTTAAACGCAACGGGCGGTGTCAACTGTGTATGGAGTCCAGCAACAGGATTATCTAATCCTAATGTACCAAATCCAATTGCGACGGTTAATCAGACAACGACTTACACGGTGACTTGTTATGATGCACAAGGCTGTACAAGTACCGATCAAGTAACAATTTTTGTAAATGATAATATAAATGTAGGCATTACGCCAAATACTTCTACTTGCGGTAGTCAACCAGTTGCCTTAGCTGCAACAGGTGGAACTACTTACAGTTGGAGTCCAGCAACTGGCTTAAGCAATCCAAATATTGCCAACCCAATTGCCAATCCAAATACAACAACTACTTACTGTGTGACGACAACGAACGCACAAGGTTGTTCAGGAACAGCGTGTACGACAGTAAGTGTGAATCCTGGCCCAACGGTAGTAGGTTGTCCAGATAAATACATCTGTAACGGTGGAAGTGTAAGATTGACAGTTAACGGTGGCGTAAGTTGGGTATGGAGTCCTTCAACAGGATTGGATAATCCATTCTCTCCAGCACCAAATGCTTCTCCAAACGTGACGACTACTTATACAGTGACAGGAACGGATGCCTTCGGTTGTTCTGCTAGTGATTTAGTAGTAGTGACTGTAAATGGAAGTGCGACGGTGAATGCAGGCCCAGACCAAACAACTTGCGGTGGAAGTACGGTTCAATTATCCGCAAGCGGTGGCGTGACTTATAACTGGAGTCCAAGCTTCGGCTTAAGTAATCCAAATATTGCGAATCCAACGTTAACGCCAATTGCAACGACTACTTATACCGTACAAGTGACGACGGCTGAAGGATGTGTGGGTACAGACCAAGTAACGGTCTTTGTAAACAACGGAGCACAAGTCAATGCAGGACAAGACCAAACGACTTGCGTAGGAAGTTCAACAACTTTAAATGCAACGGGCGGTTCAAATTATACCTGGAGTCCAGCAACTGGTTTAAGCAATCCTAATATTGCCAACCCAACTGCTAGCCCATCAGTAACGACTACTTATACGGTAACTTCTACTAGTGGAGGAAACTGTACAAGCAGCGACCAAGTGACGGTATTTGTAACGCAACCTACAGAAGTAGTAGGCTGTGAAGATAAAACGATTTGCCCAGGTGGAAGTATTCAATTAACGGTAACGACTGGCGCATCTTACTTATATTCGCCAGCCACTGGCTTAAGTGACCCAACAAGTCCGACACCATTTGCTTCTCCAGCACAAACGACGGTTTATACCGTATTTGTCACAGATGCGAACGGTTGTGTCGGAAGTGATGAAATAGTTGTATTTGTAAGTGGAGATGCAGTAGCCAATGCTGGCCCAGACCAAACAGTTTGTGCAGGCAATACGGCTCAGTTAGCAGCAAGCGGAGGAATCAGCTACAGTTGGAGTCCAACATTCGGATTAAGTAATCCAAATATTGCGAACCCAACAGTTTCACCAATAGCAACGACTACTTACACCGTGACGGTAAGAACGGCAGGAGGTTGTGTAGATACAGACCAAGTAACAGTTGCAGTAAGTAATGGCGCAGCAGCAAATGCAGGAGTTGATCAATCAATTTGTGCAGGCGAAAGTGCTTTCTTAAATGCAAGTGGAGGTCTGACTTATAACTGGAGTCCAGCGACAGGCTTAAGCAATCCAAATATTGCGAATCCAGTAGCTAGCCCAGCATCAACGACGATTTATACCGTTACAACAAATAATGGAAATGGTTGCGTTGGGAGCGACCAAGTGACGGTATCTGTTCTAGGTGCGCCAACAGTTAATCCAAGTATCATTAACCCAGGTTGTTGTAATAATGATGGCCGAATTAGCTTGGCGGTATTTGGTGGTTCAGGGGACTTTACTTATGCATGGTCGCCGAATGTATCGAATAGTAGTACGGCTAATAATTTACCAGCAGGTAATTATAAAATAGTTATTACAGATAGAATGGGTTGTGATGTGATTTCTAATATCAACTTAACACAAGATTGTAATAACTGTACACCGATTTCACCAGAAAGAGAAGTTTGTGTAGCACAGGGAGCAACAGTCGGTGAGCTTTGCTTACCAGTTAGACAAGAAGATATTGGTCAATATTTAATCACAGCATCAGGACAAACAATTAATCCTAATCACGGTTGTAACTTTGAAAACTTGACTGCTTATTCTTATTCTTTATTACAAGGAGGAGGAAACAGTGGACCATACAAAGTAGATAATTGGACGGTTAATGGAGCGATGTACACCACGATGGTCAACAACATGGCGGAATTAACCAACTGGATGAACTCAGTTGATCCAGCGGGTAATTGGACACAGGATGCAAGTGTATTAATCATCAGAGGTGGTAATCCAGCAGCAACTTATGGCGATTTGACAATTACACATCAAGTTACTTGGATAGAAACAACCTTAAATCCAAACGTAACGGGTGTAGCTACTGGAACTTTAGTAGAAGTACCAATGGGCAACGCATCAGAATTGATTGTAACCATCAGAAATATCAGTACTTGTTGTGAGGAGACGGTTTTATTGAAGCGATGCTTTGATGCAACACCAACTCCAGTTTGTACCGAAGAAATTGTAGCCATGCAGCAAACGACGGTAACAACGACTAACTGTAATGTCGGCGGTCAGATTTGTGTAGAGATTCCATTAGAAAATGTCTTGGACTATAGCATTACGGTCAATGGTGCGAATTATACAGGTGGATTCATGGGCTGTAATTTTGACACGCTTTATGCTTACACTTACTTCACGATGCCAGACAGAGGTGCTAATGGACCTTATAGATTACGTTCTTGGTCAGTTAATGGGCAGACTTACTCAGGTCAGTTTAACAACTTAAATGAGTTAGTCAACTTGATGAACGCTTGGGATTCAAATGGCAACTGGTTCCAAGACCCAAGTACTTTAACCTTACAAGGTGGAGTAGCGGCATCTACCTACGGCATGATGGATATTGAGCAATTGAATACAGGTGCCTTCGCTATCCTAGAATTGAATTCTAACTTAGTTCCAATGGGTACTTTATTAACGTTCAATGCAGGTGTAAATCAAGTAACCATTAGCAATAACTTCACGCTTTGCGAAGACAGCTTCACGGCTACCGTTTTATGTAACGGAGGAAAACCAGAATGCGAAGACTTCATTGCTAGTACTGCTGAACAATACAGAATTGCGACTTGCAACGAAACAATTGGCTTCTGTGTAGAAATTCCAAGAAGTGAGTTAGGCAACTTTACCATCGACCATAACGGGGAAATGTACACAGGCGAAGTTGATAAATGTGATACGGATGCCAATTCGATTCAGTTATATGCTGGAGCAGGCAAGCATGTATTTACGTTCACCAATGAGTTAACAGGTTGCGAAGACCAATTAGTCATCAAAGTCAACTGCTTACAAATTGGAGATAGCAAAATACCAATTGCGGACAACGGATTGAGTATTGATAATCCAACGGTGACGCCTACCGTTGACAAATCGAATGGATTGCCAGTAGCTACAGATAATGAAACGACGACCATGGTAAATGAGTCTTCTATCATCGAAGTAGTAAGCGAAGATAGAGCAGCGGCTGAGGTAACTATCAACATCCTAGAAGCACCAAAATATGGTACGGTAACAATAAATACAGATAATACAGTGACTTACGAGCCAGCAACAGATTACTGTAATGCACAAGAACCAGACTTCTTCCGCTACGAACTGTGTAACGGTCAAGGCTGTGAAGAAGCGACGGTGAAAGTAACAGTAGCATGTGCACCAATCAAAGTATTCAATGCCATCTCCCCAAATCGAGATGACATCAACGATTACTTCAAGATTGAAGGTTTAGAAGCCTACCCAGAAAATGAGTTGAAGATTTTCAACCGATATGGTAAACTACTTTACGAACAAACTGGCTACGATAATAGCTGGGGCGGTGAAGTAGATGGCGAAATCTTACCAAACGGTACGTACTTCTACATCTTATCCGACGGAAAAGGCAAGCAGCATTCAGGCTTTATTAATATACAGCGATAACAGTTGGATGGTTGCCAGTTGCCAGTTTTGAACCGACAACTGGCAATAGGTAACTGAAAAAATACAGATGTTCCTAAAATTGGTTGTTTAAGGGGCTTGCTTTTGCAAGCCCCTTTTTACGTAGCTTAGGCGGCTGGCGGGAGTAGGAAATGCCGATAAATTTGTATTAAAAATAGGAAATTAAAGGTACCAACCCAAATCCTATAAAATTCAAATTCCGTATCTTAGCTAAAAAATTAGACACATGAAAACCAAGTACGCTCTAGTAATGACCACCACGAACACCAAAAAGAACGGTAAAAAAATTATCAACGCCTTATTAAAGAAAAAAATAGCGGCTTGTATTCAGCTATTTCCGATCGAAAGTTTTTATACTTGGGAAGGAAAGGTCAATGAGGATAAAGAATTTATTTTATTTATTAAATCGAAGGCAAGTTTGTATAACCAAATTGAGAAAATTGTTTTGAAAAACCATGAATATACGACCCCTGAAATTATTCAAGTGCCTATTAATAAAGGGTCAACTGCTTATCTTTCGTGGATAACTGAAGTAACCAAGGGTAAATAGGTCAATCAAAGAAAAGTAACGTTCCTTATCAAAATTGAATAAATGCCGTATCTTCACAAAATGAAAATCCTATGCTATTTATGCTTATTAATTCCCTCTTTTGCCGTCGCTCAGGTTTATGAAACGGTCGAAGATATCTATTTTGAAAAAATAATTTCTATAGAAAATAGGACAAAAGATGAATTATTCTTAGCTGCTAAAGAATGGTTGGCAGAAACTACTTGGATGGGCAAAGATTTGATTGGATTTGAAGACCGATCCAATGGAAAAATAGTGGCCTATGGCAATGAGGCGATCAATGTCAAAATAGAAAATGCAGTCAAGATTTTAGGAGCAGTCACCAAGAAAAAAATAAATACGAATAACCGATTGCTTTTTGTGCTTAAAATTTATTGTCAAGATAATCGAACCAAATTTTCCTTGATTAGGACTAAAGTAGCGTTGTTAAATCGCGGAGTAATAGAAAAACAAGCGCCTTTGACAAAATTTTATTTTAATAAAAACGGTGTACCTAGAACCAAAACCAAAGAATTAAAAAGGGAAATAAATGCCATTTTTAATAGGGTTGCTTTGGATTATGAACAGTCTTTAAAGAAAAATAGGAAGTTTGGCGATTGGTAGTTGTCAATAAAACATATATATTGGCATGATTGACAGTTTATTTTTTGTTGGTTTGTTAGTTACTATAATAATGGCCAATTTAGCAAACGTTTATCGGTTTATCAAAGTTTAATAACCACACTTCATGCACAAAATAATAGGCTTCTTGCTTCTTTTTTTATTACTAACCACTACTATCATCGCCCAAAAAACAAGCGAACGTTCCTATGCTAAACGCATTGCCGAAAAATTAGGTGGTGAATTAGAGGTAAGCGTACAAAGTGGTAGAGTGGACATATTAAATGAGACGCATGCCATAGAAGTCGAATTTGCTCGCAAGTGGAAAAACTCGATTGGACAAGCTTTATGGTATGGTTTGCAAACAGGCAAAACACCGGGCATTGTCTTGATTCTAGAAGAGGACCACAAGGACTATAAATATAGTGTCCAATTACAAAGTACCTTGGCTACTTTTGGATTGCAGGATTCGGTAAAGGTTTGGCTTTGGCCCAATGATTTTGAAAAATTACCCCGTAGTCAACCTAATATTCCTACGACTTATTGGCTAACAAAAGTTAGTAAAGTTCGGCATAATAATACTTGCACTTATTTTAAAAAGACTCGGGGACGTATTGGTACAAATAAGGAAGGGAGAGCTTGTAAAAAATGTGGAGGATAGGCTGTAGTCCGGCACTACTATTCCCTCGCCTCTGGCGAGCATCAATAAAAAGCCTTTAAAATTTCGCCAGAGGCGAGTAGCATAAAGGCCGCCATGTTGCTCTATTTGGTGACTAAAAACCATTCTTTTGTGGATGGGAATAAACGCATCGCCGCAGGTTGTTTTTTATTATTTCTAGATAGAAATGAGATGCTTTATAATAGTGATTACAGTACCATTATTAGCAATGAAGCTTTGGCGAGTTTAACTTAAATAGAAATAAAATGTGATGCCTTAATCCCCCAATTCTTTAATCTTAAACCGCTCAATAGTAGCAGGAATATGCGCTGCTTTCATGATATCTTCTATTTGTTGCACAACAGCAGGATTAGCTTCAGCCACGTCATGTTGTTCCCGTGGGTCAATATCCAAATCAAACAACTGCAAGTCCATATTTCCTTTAAAAATATCTGCCCGAATCGCCTTCCATTTACCCATTCGAACCGCCTGTTGTCCTTGATAAGCAGGAAATTCCCAATACAAATAATCGTGTGCTTTTTGGTTTTTTTGTAAGAGCGTTGGTAAAAAACTAATGCCATCAGTCGTACTTGGAATAGGCTGTCCAGCGACTTCACAAAGCGTAGGCAAGACATCATAAAAAGCTGAAATATGGTCAGACTGGCTGCCAGCCTCGATATGATTCGGCCAACTAGCCATCATCGGTACTCGAATACCGCCTTCATGCGTAAAACCTTTGCCCCAGCCGTATTCCGTTTTAAAGGGTTTGGCGCTATCAAAAAAAGGCGTGTCAGCACCACCTGTATAAGTCGGTCCATTATCACTAGAAAAAATAATTAAGGTATTTTCATAAACGCCCATTTCCTTTAACTTCTTCACTAAATCACCGACTTGTTCATCCAAATAAGAAATCATCCCTGCATAAGCCGCTCTAGGATATTGATTGGGATAATAAGATTTATCTGTATAAGGCGCTTCTTCGCCCAATTTTTTTCGATAATAGTCTACCCAACGCTGAGGTGCTTGCAAAGGCAAATGCGGAATTGGCGAGGCATAATATAAGAAAAAAGGTTGGTCTTTATTCGCTTCCATAAAACCTAAAGCCTCTTCGTGCATTAGAGTTGGCGCATAATCATTTAAGCGAAAATCGGCATAACTAGCTGCATCATTCGGATCTGCCCCTTCCGCTAAATTAGCTCTTGGTGCGACCATCTTATTATTTAAAATATGCCGTTCTTCATTCCGCCATAGGTGCATCGGATAATAAGTATGTGCCTGACGTTGGCAATTATACCCATAGAAAAAATCAAAACCTTGTTTATTCGGAACGCCTTCCGTCGTGGGCGCACCCAAGCCCCATTTACCGACACTTCCCGTTTTATAGCCTGCTGTTTGCAAGATTTCTGCCACCGTAACAATGCTATCAGGCAAAGGCCGCTGTCCTTCCAAAAACGGATTGTCAAACATCGCTTGATAACTCCAAACATCGCCTCTTGCTTTCCATTCATCATTCCCGCGCACATGCGCATGTCCCGTATGTTGCCCTGTTAATAATACACATCGAGCAGGCGCACAAACAGGCGCACCCGTATAATGCTGCGTAAAACGCATACCCGACTTTGCCAAAGCATCCAAATTGGGCGTTTCGATGAGTTCTTGCCCATAAATACCCAATTCGCCGTAGCCTAAATCGTCGGCAAGGATATAAATGATATTGGGTGGATTAGTGGATTTATTTGATGTATTGTTCGTGTCTTCTGAGGTGCAATTTTGCAAGAGTAAAGTTATCGCTAAAAAAGGCAAGAAATAGATTAGTTTTTTCATTTTACAAATTTAAGTAACGGATGCAAAATAAGCTGGACAAGTTATAATTGAAATACCACGGATTAATAAAGCACCACGGATAGTAGGTTTTTATGGGCATTACTAAATAAACTTAAATCCTATTATCCGTGGAAGTAATCCGTGGGAAATAAAAAACGTAGCTTCCCACGGATTACTTCCACAGATACCAATTTATGCGTTTTATTTTGCTTACAATTTTTAAATTAAAGAAATCCGAAAATATCTTTTTAAACCTAAACATAGTTAAAAAATACTAGGAATCCATAACAATATTTTAAATTTACTTTTTTTATCATTTATTCTATAAACAGTGAGCAAAATAAAACAGCCATTACTAAGAAAAATCGTCCAATCGTCTTATATAGATATATTCGCAGCAGTATTAATTTTCGGGGTCTGTTACTATCGAAATTTTCACCAGACCATCTATCAAAATGGGGAAATTCAATTCGGGATTCCCTTTTCTGAATTAGGCACCTACATATCCAATGGAGCATTTCCATTAGGCATTTTCTCCGTTATCGGTGCAATTTTCTCCGTTTTGGCGACCCGTTTAGTGGGCAAACAAAATAATTGGGGTAATTTTATTGCGATTATTACAACGGTGAGTTCAGGCCTAATAGACTATTTATTTGGCAATCATTCTGCCGTCATTACTTACCCACTGACTTTTGTTTTGCACAATATCGCCTTTTCCAAATGGAAAAGTGGAGAGAAAATACGAGAACAAGATACCCAATATTACTTGATTAATTTTGGTGGAATAGCCGTAGGTTTTGCCTTGGTTTATTTAGGCGCTTATCTATTTGGAGGTCGAACTGACAATGGATTTTTAGTTTTAGTGTCCCTTATTTTTGGCCTGTCTTTAGGGGCTAATTTCTCCAATGCTTTTAAATATCAAGAAACTTGGTTTAGTTGGATGATTTATAATACGATTCAATTGGCGAAAAATGCCATGCAGCTGAATATCGCCAACGTCGTAAAATATGTTTTCTATTTATTTAATGCGGTAATTACGCTTTTTGATTGGCGCTTGAATGGAGATAAGTAAGTAGCTTGGGCTTCCAGCCCGAGAACTCCTGATTTACTAAATCTCAAAGATTTAGTAAATTTTATCTAGGCCTTTGACAGGAAAGCCTGAAGACCTTTTATACCAGTCTATTTCAGCTCTCCGCAACTTGAGTTATATTATTTTAACCTAAGTTTGGGTTAAGAATATCAGGTGACTATTTTCCCTAACAACCAATCTTTCTCTGCTACATTCCGAGCTGCCGAAATTTCTGCATGTAAAGCTTGAATCTGAGCCGTAGTCATCCCTTCCAACTGCAATAACTTCCGAGTGAATTTAATGAAATTTAAGTATAATTTTCGATGATAGCCCAATCCAGATTTTCGATAAACATAATTTTGAAAACTATCCAATAAAGAATAAAGTGCCTCAAAATCACCTTGGTCGTAATAAATAATGACCAACATTCGGCGAGCGGTTAGATTATTAAAGACATCTTTGGTGCTAACTTGCTGTAATAATTCCATCGCTTTGCCATAATTGGCCGTTCTATAATGTAATAAGGCGAGGTTATAACAATAGGTGCTTTCTCGATATTTTTTTTCTAAATAAGGTTTATATCTTTCGATAAATTCAGCGACATAATCGAATTCTTTTAAGCCCAAACCTAGTGCTACAATGTTTTTATAATTAAACCGAGAGAGAATCCCATTTTCAAAGAAAATTTGTTGTTGTAAGCCTTCTTTATAGAGAATAAGCGCTTCTCGACCAAAAGGAAGGTCTTGCGCATTGAGCCGTTTGATACAATAATTGATGGCAAAAGAATAAATATCCTGCAATTCTCTAGTGGGAAAATAAGGGCTATAAGTAGCGATTAATTGGCGTAGATTTTGAAAGTAGGGGAGTGATGCTGCTTCTGCTAAGACTTGATAACAGTGATAATAAATGGCAATGGCAGGATTGTTTTCCGTTCCATTTTTATCTAAAAAAGCTAAGACCTCCGTTAAGAAATTAGGTTTAAATTGCGCATTATCTAAAGATTGATGGCTTAAAATTTCTGCACTTTGTCGCAATTTACTAATGATAAAAAACTGGTCTAAATGTTCGGCCGCTTCAATAAGTCCGACTGCTTCCCCTCTGGTTTGACTAGTGGTAAATAAATAACGTTCATTTTGTAATAAATAATTTTGGAAATAATAAGTTTGATTGCGTAAAGCCGTTTTTTCTAATAGGGTAGTGGTCGCTTTTAATTCTTGTTCAAATAAATGAGTCACCCCTTTTTTTCTATACGCTTTCACCACTGCGATTTGAATGGTAATTGGGTCACTTTGAAATGCTTGAATGGCTAAAAAATCCTTAATAACTTGATACAAAAAAGACATGGTATAGCGTATTTTTTTCTCAGCGTAAGGTTCATTCGGAAAGATATACGGAAAGATTATTGATTTTTGGCAGCTAATAGTGGTCGGATTTTGCACAAATTGTCGTAGATAATCGTATAATAAAATAACATCTGTGCGTTGATTATGATAAGGGGAATGCACAAATTTCTCTAAAGCACGAATTTCTTTGCTAGATAATGCTTGAAAAATGGATAATAAACGACTATCTTTCATTTTTTTATTGGCAAAATAAATTATAATTATTTCATAATCAACATATTTTACGAAAATTGACATTTTATTGATTGGCAAATACTAAAAAAAGATGTTGTAGAAATTAAACCTTTTATAGATATTTGAACCGTGGGAGTTTCCGACTGTTAAATTTAAAAAAAATCATGATGCGATTAAAGCCTTTTTTTATTAAATACCTAACGCTTTTTTTATTTGCTGGTTTATCTATTAGTTTATCCGCCAATACGATGGTCATTGAAAAGGAAATAAGTGTCAATAGTGTGAAACCTACCTTTGAAATAAATATAAATAAAGGCTTAAAGTCAATGCCACTAAGAATTGATTTTCAAAAAATATTGCCTTTAGAAAAAGCGATAATTTTGAATCCAGCAGATGTCAAAGACCCATTGGAAACACTAAAACCTAAAGTCGTCATTGATGATGTGGTCGTATTTTTGGATGCCGATATGAGTTTGGAAGGCATGATGGTTTTTAATAGTGCAATTTCAAGCCCTATTGGGCAAGCTAATCATTTACCTAGGTATTCTCCTGGATAAATTTTATTATGTTCCTGTTCGGTAGATTCGATTTCATTGACTGGTAGCATGCCGATAGCTATTGGCATGCTACCAGTTTCCACAAACAATCCAATATTGGTAATTTAATGATTTTATCTTAACTTAGTTTTTTTAAAATACGTAAAGGATTAACAGGAAAGGAACAATTTAAGTCCGTTGGGTTAATAAATCTGCGGGGAATCAAATACAAATTGTCCAATTTTTTATCCGATACTAAGAAATCACCCACTGAAAAAATATTTAAATTGCTCACAATCAAAGAATTAACTTACAAACTGTTTTTCATGAAGAAAAGAGGCGTTTTTTTATTAGCCCTATTAGCGGGCGTAATCGGCTATGGCGCTTGGTGCGCAGATCCAATTAATCCTGATAAAGAGAAATTGGTACTAGAGACTTTATTGGCAGTAATGGATCAAGTACATTTTAAGCCACAAAACCTGAATGATGATTTTTCCAAAAAAGCATTTAAGCAATATTTAGATGATTTGGATGGAACGAAATGGTTTTTTACGCAAGAAGAAGTAGACCAATTAAAACAATATGAATTAAAAATAGACGACGAAGCGAATGCAGGGACGTTGGAATTTTTTGATTTGTCGATTCAATTATTAGATAATGCTATTGCCCGAAGTGAGCGGATTTATAACGAATATATTGGCTATGATTTCGATTTTGATAAAAAAGAAATATTAGAATTGGATAGTGATAAAAAGCCATTTCCAAAGGATGAAGCGGAACAGAAAGAATATTGGCGTAAGTATTTGAAGTACCAAATTGTCTCTAAAATAGATGGAAAATTAGAGTTGCAGGAAAAGGCAGCAGATGGAGAGAAAAAGACCAAAGCGGAACTAATTACCGAAAGTCAAAAAGAAACCAAAGAATTATACGATGGTATTTTTGAGCGGATCAATGAAATGCGCCGCTCGGATAGATTTGAAGCGTATTTGAATGCTTTTGCTAATTTATACGACCCACATTCTGTTTATTTTAGTCCGAAAGGAAAGCAAGATTTTGATATTCGAATGGGCGGAAAATTAGAAGGAATTGGTGCTAGATTAAGTCAAGATGGAGATTACACCAAAATCGCCTCCATTGTTCCTGGTGGACCAGCTTGGCAAGGCAAACAATTAGAAGTGGATGATGTCATCTATAGAGTAACACAGGAAGGAAAAGAAGGCGATGATATTAAAGGCATGCGGATTGACGATGTCGTATCAAGAGTCAGAGGGAAGAAAGGAACGGTCGTTATTTTGACGGTTAAGAAGAAAGATGGCGAGATGCAAGATATTAAAATCGAGCGAGATGAAATTATTTTAGATGTAGCTTATGCTCGTTCTGCGATTATGGATATAGACGAGAAAGTAAATAATATTGGGTTCATTCGATTACCTGCTTTTTATTCTTCTTTTGATGGAGGTGAAGGGAATAGTTGTGCCATTGATGTGGCGAAGGAAATCGAAAAAATGAAAAAAGAAAATGTCAATGGTATTATTTTAGATTTGCGCTATAATGGTGGGGGGTCTTTACCAGATGTAATTGATATGAGTGGTTTATTTATTGAGGAAGGACCAATTGTACAAGTGAAATCTCGCCGCCGACCAGCACAAGTTTATAACGATGAAGATGCAAGTGTGTTATATGATGGGCCGTTAATTGTGATGGTCAATGCGCATTCTGCTTCAGCTTCTGAAATTTTAGCGGCTGCCTTACAAGATTATAAAAGAGCGGTTATTGTAGGGAGTGAATCGACTTTTGGGAAAGGAACGGTACAAGGATTTTTTGATTTAGATAGAGCTTTACCTGGTAATTCTGATTTAAAGCCATTAGGGCAAGTAAAATTGACTTTCCAAAAATTCTATAGAGTGAATGGCGGGTCGAATCAGTTAAAAGGGGTGATTCCTGATATTGTTTTACCAGACCAATTTTCTTACATCAAAACAGGGGAAAAAGAAGAAGTTAACGCATTGGAATGGTCAGAAATAGATGCGGTTAAGTTTGGTCAGAATGTTTACAAAATGCCTAATATAGCGCAGTTGAAGGCAAAAAGCGAAACAAGGGTTCAAAATAACGAAGTTTTTAGGTTAATAAACGAAGATGCTAAGCGATTAAAAGATAATCAAGATGAATCAGCTTACCCAATTGATTTAGCAGGATTTAGTAAAGTGATTGACGAACGTAAAGCGGAATCTAAAAAATATACAGATATTTTAGATAAAAATATTGCCAATTTGAAAATCCGAAATATGGAAATAGACCTTCAAGAGATGGCGACCGATTCTGCGAAAATTGGTAGAAATGAAGACTGGTTGCAACAAATGCAAAAGGATGTTTATATTGAAGAATGTTTACTGATTATGAAAGATATGATTCAGTCAGGCACAAATTATGTGGAAGGCGGGAAAATGCAAGGCATGAAGAAGAATTAATGCTGAAGGTGACAAGGTAACGAGGTGACAAGGTATAAAGGTAGGGAATTGGTAATCCTAATCTAGTACTTGAACCTCGTTATCTTTAACGGTTAACTTACCTTTTGACCTTGTCACCTCGCCACCTCTAAACCTTGTCACCTCGTTACCTCTAAACCTTTCTCCCACCATGTTTAAAAACTATTTAAAAATTGCTTTCCGTAACTTGGGGAAGCGCAAGATTTTTGCGGCCATTAATGTCTTTGGCTTAGCTTTAGGAATGACCTGTTGTTTTCTCATCGTACAATATGTTTGGCACGAAACAAATTACGATACGTTTCATAAAGATGGCGACCGATTGTATAGAGTCGCTTACCATATCAATTTTAGTAATGAGATGACTTTGGCGGCGATACCACCCGCTTTTGCCACTCAATTGGAAGAGAATTTCCCAGAAATGGAGACATTTGCACGAATGTATCCTAGAGATGTAAGTGTAACAGTTGTCGATACCGACAAACAATTTGAAATAGAGCAGGCTTATTTTGCAGATTCTACGATTACGGATGTTTTTGACTTCGACTTCATCCATGGGGATGAAGCGACTGCTTTAGACCGACCTTTTTCGGTAGTGTTGACAGATAAAATAGCCAATCAATTTTTTGGAACAACCGATGTCATCGGCAAAGAATTACGCTTAGCAGGGGCAAATAACTTTAGAGTTACGGGCGTAGTAAAAGACTGGCCAGAGCAAGCACATACGGAAATTAAAATGTTTGTGCCGTATAAAAACATGGCGGATGTAGAACCTGCTTACATGCGAGACATCGTGTTGAGCGTACTGGAAAGGAATTGGACGGCTTCTCATTCTTACACGTATGTTAAATTAAAAGCGAACCAAAATTTGGCGGCTGTTAATGAAAAATTTGCAGCGTATATTGATAAATATGGGACAGAAAACACAAAGAGTAAACAGGCTTTTTCGTTGTTTCCAGTAAAAGACATTCATTTAGAATCAGAGATGGGCATTGAGCAAAAACCGACGGTTAGTTGGGATAGAATTTATCTATTTATTGGGATTGCCATCATTACTTTATTGATTGCTTGTATTAATTTTATCAACCTAACTACCGCAAGTTCCTTGACGAGAGCGAAAGAAGTGGGCGTTAGAAAAGTATTGGGCGCAGGCAAAGGCGCTTTGGTTGGGCAATTTTTAGGCGAGTCTGTTTTATTAAGCTTTTTTGCTTTTTTAATATCCTTAATATTTACAGCTTTGGCAATGCCTACGATGAATGGCTTAACAGCGTTAAATTTAGTTTTTGCACCTTGGGAAACCCCTTTATTATTTTTGGGTTTTATCGCTATCTTTTTAGTTGCTGGTCTACTTGCAGGTGGCTATCCTGCTTTTTATGTCAGTAAATTTCAAGCGATTGCGTCCTTAAAAGGTAGCAAAGGAAACACAGGAAACACAGGCGGTGCCTATTTACAAAAAGCATTAATAACGATACAGTTCTTGGCGACGATTGCTTTTATTAGCGGTGCGGCAATCATCTATATGCAATTAAATTTCTTTAGAAACCAGCCGTTGGGATTTGAACAAGAATTAACGTTACAAGTCCCAATTGATAGTAGAACCAATCTCAATGCAGCCTTTCGAGGAGGAGATGCCACGTTGCGCCAAAAAATGAACACTTTGGATGAAGTGTTATTACAAAACCCAAAAATAAAAGCGGTTACTCAATGTAGTCGTGCCCCAGGATTTGGTGCAGTCGGTCGTCGAGTGTGGAATGAACATGTCCCAAATGAAGCGGCCTTTACCGCAGGCGTGAATGCTATTGACTACGATTATGTAGAAACCTTTGGTTTAGAAATAGTGGCAGGTAGAGATTTTGATTTATCTTATGGGACAGACCACCTTAATAGTTACATGATTAATGAAAAAGGAGCAACTACCTTAGGTTGGGAAAGCCCCGAAGCAGCCATTGGCCAACCGATTTTTGAATCGGGTAGGGAAGGGGTTATTGTCGGTGTGCTGAAAGATTATCACTTTAGCAGCCTGCAACAACAGATTCAACCTTTATTATTTAGAGTGAATCCTGGCGAGTTCGGCAATTTTATTGTGCGGATAAATAATGGTGATATTCCAGCAACTATTTCCTTTGTCCAAGATAAATGGAAGGAGTTTTTCCCAGAGAAAGCCTTTGAATATGAATTCCTAGACCAAGCTTTAGATGATTCCTATGCTGCCGAAGAACGTTTTGGCAATATCATTACTTATTTTGCTTGGATAGCGGTTTTAATTTCTTGTTTTGGCCTCTTCGGTTTAGCCGCTTTATTAACGCAACATCGCTTTAAAGAGATTGGGATTCGGAAAATATTGGGCGCTTCTGTTAGTCAAATCATCAGCAGTTTGGCGATAGACTTCTTAAAACTGATTGGTTTAGCGATGATTTTGGCTTTGCCACTAGTTTGGTATTTTATGGATAATTGGTTACAGGATTTCGCTTTTCGGATAGATTTTCCTTATTGGGTGCCTTTTGTGGTGGGATTAGGTGTGGTTGTTTTGGCATTTTTGACGATTAGTTCGCAGACCTTGAAGGCGGCTTTGAGTAATCCTGTGAAGGCTTTGCGGTATGAGTAGGTTTTGGAAGATAGGCTAGTGATTTTGGAAATAACTCTATTGTTGATTGAATTATGCTTTTTTTGTATATTTGAGAATGTTTCTATGAGCTTTAGTAAGCTATAATAACTTGTAAGGTTGATTTAATAACTCTATCAACTTAAAGTTATTAATGACCCATTTTCCAATAAAACAAACAATATGCGTTATTCGATACCTTTAATTTTCCTAAACCTTATATTAAGTATTCAAATTAGGGGCCAGACTTGTTTATCAGAAGGCATTAATTTTAATTCCCAACGAAGTATTGATAATTTTAGTGTTAATTATCCTAATTGTACCATTATTGATGGAGATGTAGATATTTATCAATAAAAAGAGGCTACCCAATGAAGAATAGCCTCTTTTTAGTATTTAAAAATCTGAGCGATTATAGGCAATGTGAAAACCCTAAAAATTCATACTCCCAAACCGATACTTCCGTCCACGTTCCCCATAAATCAGCATCTCATTACGTCCAATTTGTTTACAAATCTTAGGGCGAGTCGTAATCCCTGCTTTTTGATTATCAAAAACGGGTTTCATATCAACTTGTCCATTTTTATCAATAGTAGCTAAGGCAATCACAGAATTTCGTCCATCATAATTATACAAACGATTGCTTTTATCATTCGGGTCGAAATTCTTTGGATTATCGTTGAATACAAAATGGAATTTATCTCGGACGACAGACATGGCATAAGAAGAGAAATAGCCCCCATCATTAGTTGTTTCCTGATGTTTGGGAATTCTAGCCGTCCATTCTATTTCGCCCGTTGGTTCGATATTGACCACAATGATGTCATTATAATTATAGGTATAGACTTCTTCTCGATAATTATTATAGCCATAAGGACTGTAAAATGGGCTATTAAATCTAGATCGACCAAAACGACCACCTCTGCCATATCTATCATAATAGTTATAATCATAGTCTCGTTCTACAAAATACTGTTCGGCAATCAATACCGCACCACCATCACTTCTTAAAATCAATTCATCCAAAGCATACTGATATAATTCTGGTGCGCCTTTTTTATCACCCTTTCTGCTTGCTTTTTTAGCTTTATCTCTTTTTTTATCAGATAAGTATTCTGTTAAAAATTTAAAATCAAAAGCCTTTAAATTTTTATTGGTAATTTCTTTAGTCGTTGGATTGAGTCGGAAGAAATAAGTACCCTTGACACTATAAGTTCCTTTTTCAGAATAGAACCCAGAAAAGACTAAATCCCCATTTCGAGCCACTCGATAAGTCAAATCTGTAATGAATTTATCCCCTAAGCCTACTTTATATTCTTCTACTTCTACCCCATTATTGCGATAAGCAAACAGCATATATTGATAAGTGGGGTTGCCACTTCTACGGAATTTAGATTGGTCTTGGTAAGCGACGCCTAACATATACACATTTCCTTGATTGTCTACCCGATATTCTTCTACCTGAAAACGGTCGTCATCAAAAGGTAAGGCGATTTCTTTAGACCAAAGCGCATTAAAATCTTGGTCAAAAACCTGTAGGGAAAAACGTTCGGGTTGCTTTTTTTTCTTTGGCAAAGCAGCATAAATCAAGACTTTGGATGTATCCTTAGAAATATGCGTATTAAAACCACCTTCTTTGTAAATATTTTTAGTGGGTACTTCTGCAATCTTCGTAATACTTCTTTCCACCCGCATAGTTGGTACATCGACCGATTGGGCAAATAGATAATTCTTCTTTTTAGCCTGATTATTAAAAGAAGTCAGGAAATACATATTATTATCTTTCATCATAATGACATCTTCAAAATCCCTCATTTTTCCTTTAAATTTTAAATCTAAAGTCTTAGTGGATTTGAGTTGCATGCCTTCCTTTAAATAATGTTCTAAATATACAGTAGGTTTATTGGTTTGACCTTCCACTCCTTTTACCCGCAAACCATAAAATCCAGTTTTATTAGTATGGATAATTTTGGTTAAAAAACTCTTAGGGGGCTCACTATAAGGCGCACTCCACTCAATGTTATTAGCCGATGGCGCATCTTGCGCCGAAACGGTCATAAAAGGTAAAGTACTTAACAAAATAAAAATGAATTTCTGAAATATAGACATCTGTTTGTGTTTTGTGAACATTGAGTTGGAAATAATAAAATCCACCCTCTTATTATTATAAACGCTTTTAAGACGAACTTGTACTATTGAAAGCACTTTAAAATTTTCTTAAAATTAAGATACTTGGGTACAATCGTCCCCTTTAAAACACAATAATATACAGTTCAACCCTAATTTTTTCCAATTGAAGGGAATTAAATGGATTACTTCTTGGGTTAAGTATAACTTTATAGGGCATTAAGAACAATTAAACGACCAATGAGGAAGTATTGAAATTAAAATTACCCTTTACTGTAAAAAAATTGAATCATGAAAAATTTATCCGTTTTATTATTAATCGCTTTACTTGGAAATGTATCTGTAGCTGCTCAAAGTACTATTGAAGGTAGCATTATGAATTCAAAAGGGGAAAGTTTACAATCGGCGGTTGTTACGATGCAACATGCAACCGATACGCAATTAAATAGAGCGATAACGACGGATGAAAATGGTTATTTTATAGTGGATAATTTGACAGATGGGGAATATGTTTTAGTGGTAGAAAATGCTGATTATCAAACACTCTCCATAGATAATTTTCAATTTCCAAAGGATGCGGACAAAGTAGTAGGATTGACGGTAGAAAATTTGGAATTATTAACGCCAACTGATATTACGACGAAGCGGAATGAGCCGAAGAATAATGTCGATGTGGCAACAGTATATTGATTTCGTTAGTTTTAAGTTAAATAATAAAAATGGGGTAGCTGTTAATTCAGTTGCCCCATTTTGTTTTAGCTAGTCAGGTAAAAAATGATACATCCGCTATTAAAAAAGTAGATCAATTTTCCTTTTAAGGTTTTATTAGGCAAGACGAATTGAAAAATCACCGAATCTTTGTGATATAAATCACTCAACTATTAAACTTCCCTTCCTACCTTTGTGTCGCTATATTTAAAATACTTTACAAATAAATATAAAAAAACATGTTAGAATTTATTAGTCAACCTTGGCATTGGTCTGTTTCAGGCGTCATGATTGCTTTGGTGATGTTCCTTTTAATTTATTTAGGACAGCGCTTTGGGGTATCCTCTTCCTTTAAAGCCTTATGCTCCATTGGTGGGGCAGGCAAATCCTTTGAATATTTTAATTATGATTGGAAAAGTCACGATTGGTTATTGCTATTCATCGTTGGTGCAGTAATAGGCGGCGGTATAGGTTCAACTATTTTAGCCAGCCCCGAACCTGTTCAATTATCCGCAGCGACCATTGCAGATTTGACGGAATTGGGCATCAAAGTACCAATGACCAGAGCAGAAGGAAGCGGTTATTTACCTTTAGACTTATTCAATTTTGAAATGTTGACTTCTCTGAAAGGCTTTATTCTAATGGTCGTAGGTGGTTTCTTAATTGGTTTTGGAACTAGATGGGCGGGTGGCTGTACTTCTGGACATGCGATTACAGGATTGTCCAATTTACAACTACCTTCTTTAGTAGCGGTCATCGGATTTTTCATCGGCGGTTTGGTAATGACTCACTTCTTATTACCCATCATTTTAGCACTCTAAAGAAAGAGGCTATATTATATTGTCAAATTAAGTGATATGCTAGTGAGTCAATTTATAACTCATCACTCATCACTCATAACTCATAACTCAAAATATGCGTTTATTAAAATATTTATTAGTCGGCACCTTATTTGGCATCGTGATGACCAAATCAGAAGCCATTTCTTGGTTTAGAATACAGGAAATGTTTCGTTTCCAAAGTTTTCACATGTATGGCATTATTGGCGTAGCGGTTGTTGCTGGCGCAATTATGCATTGGTGGATTAAAAAAAGTGGTTTCAAAAATGTAGATGGCACACCAATTGAATTTGCTGACAAACCGAATACTTATAAAGCCAGTATTTTTGGTGGAACTTTATTTGGACTAGGCTGGGCAATGACAGGTGCTTGTCCAGGCCCATTATATACTTTAGTTGGACATGGTTTATGGATTATTTTGGTCATCATTGCTAGTGCCTTGGTGGGTACTTTTGTCTATGGTGCTATGCGTAGTAAATTGCCGCACTAGTACCGTATAGGGGAACTTTAGTTGTAGAAAAATCAAATGGTTATATTGTTTTATTGTTATATTGCTGAGCATAACATCGAAAGTATTGATTAAAGATAGATGTTAACCTAGAACAATATAGCAATTTAACAATAAAACAATTTAACCTAATTTATTTGTTGGATAATTTTTATTATTAAAACAAAAAATGTAATTTACATTCGTTTTAACAATAAAATCAACAAAAATGAAAGATGCCCCAACTGTACTTATTCCAACCATGCAATACCACAATGCCAATAAAGCAGTAATTTGGTTATGTGAAGTCTTCGGTTTCCAACCCAAAATGGTCTATAAAGACGATGACGAAAATGTCCAACACGCCGAATTAGTATTTAATAACGGCATGATAATGATCGGCCCTCGGTCAGAAACCCCTTTCGGAAAATTAATAAAAACACCCATGGAACTCAATGGTGCGGTAAATAGTTGTATTTATGTAGTCGTGGCAGATGCAGAAGCGCATTATCAAAAAGCAAAGGCAGGAGGTGCAGAAATTGTACTGGACTTAGTGGAACAATCCTATGGCGGAAAAGATTATACCTGTCGAGATTTTGAAGGCTATCTTTGGAGTTTTGGAACTTATAATCCTTGGGTGGAAATGAGTTAAGCATAGTTGACAGGAATTGGAGCTTAGCGAATAAAATGATAAATATCCGTGTCCCTTTATTAATCTGCGGTATAAAATAATGACCACGAATTAATAAAGAGACACGGATGTTAGAAAAAATGTCTATTAATTATTAACGTATATTTACTACTTTTTATCTCAAGGCCTACAAGAAAATACCCTATATTTATCCTGTAAATCTTGAAAAATTCTGTCATCTTGTGAGAATAGTAGCCATTTCAGATACCCACGGATTACATAATCAACTGAATTTACCAAAAGGCGATATGCTATTACATTCGGGAGATGTATCGAAGAGGGGTAGCGAACAAGAAATAATAGCCTTCCTCAATTGGTTTAGCCAACAAGATTTTGCGTATAAAATTTTTATTGCAGGCAATCACGATTTTTATTTTGAAGAAACACCAGCAGCAGGAATAGCCGCTTTAATTCCAGAAAATGTTATTTATTTAAATGATAGCGGTGTGACGGTTGAAGGCATTTATATCTGGGGTTCTCCAGTGCAGCCACGCTTTTTTGATTGGGCATTTAATCGAGATAGAGGCGCAGATATTGACCGACATTGGCAACTCATCCCCGAAAACACCGATATTTTACTAACCCACGGCCCACCTAAAGGCATTTTAGATAAAACTTTCCAAGGATTAGATGTAGGCTGTGAAATGTTATTGCAAAGAATTAACCAAATCCAACCTAAATACAGCATCTTTGGCCACATCCACGAAGCTCACGGACAAGTAACAAAAAATAATATTCATTTTATAAATGCGAGTGTTGTAAATTTGCGGTACATGGTGGTGAATCCGCCTGTTGAATTTGAAATCTAGACCGTAAACTGTCAGAAGTCAGACCATCCCGATGAATCGGGATTGTCAGAAGTCAGATGTGTACCATCTGACTTCTGACAGTTATCGAAGATAACGATCTGACTTCTGACTTCTAAAAAAAGCATCCTGTCAAAAAATATCTATAATAAAAATTGGAGAATCCGTAAAGCCTATTGGACTGCCTTTAAAGTAGTCTGGAGCTATATCTGGTTAGGCTGGAAAAGTAAAATTTTTGGTAAAAAATACTACGAAAAGCGAGTTATTGATTTGCACTTTAAAAATGCAGAAATAGTCAAAAATGCGATTCTACAACTACAAGGTTTATTTATCAAAGTTGGGCAGTTATTATCCATACTAACCAATTTTTTACCCGAAGCTTTCCAAAAACCATTAGAAGAATTACAAGACCAAATCCCTGCTCGGCCTTATGCTGAAATAGCACAACGAATCAAAGCTGAATTAGGGGAAAGTCCTCAAGTTTTATTCGCTTCCTTTGAAAAAGAACCTGTAGCGGCGGCATCTATAGGACAAGCACATAAAGCCACTTTAAAAGATGGGACGGTAGTAATCGTCAAAGTACAACATCATAACATCGAAAAAATTGCAGAAGTTGATTTAACTGTAATGGAGAAATTAACTCGATTGGCAGCAAGGTTTTACGAGGTCAAGGGGATGGAATATGCTTATACCCAAGTGCGGAAAATGATTGAAGAAGAATTGGATTTTAAGCAAGAGGCAGCTTCCATGCAGCAAATAAAGGCAAATTTAATCCAAGAAGAAAGGTTTGAAATACCTGAAATTCACCAAGATTTTTGTACAGAACGAATACTGACCACCACCTTTTATGAGGGGGTAAAAATTAGCAATACCGAGCAAATAAAATCGTGGGGTTTAGACGGACGAGAAATTGCGAATCGTTTGATTCATGCCTATTGCGAAATGGTTTTTGAAGATGGCTTTTATCATGCCGATCCTCACCCCGGCAATATCTTAATTCAAGAGGATGGTACGATTGTGTTACTAGATTTTGGCGCAGTTGCTGCCTTAGAACCAAATACCAGAACAGGTTTATTAGAATTAATCGAAGCAGCCGCTAAAAACAATACAGAGGGAATAGTCAATGGCTTAAAAAAATTAGGATTCATTGCGGATGAACGGCAAGCCGAACGTATTTCTGAAAAAGTAATTGATGCTTTCCGAAATTTTCTAGAAAATGAAGTGGAATTTGATGGGCTGAGCTTAAAAGATATTAAAGTAGACCCATTTAACAACAGCCTGTTTAATTTAACCAGTCAAATTGGCTTGAAAAATTTAGCGAATACCGTACAAGTTCCAAAGGATTATGTCTTACTCAATCGAATGGTAACGCTCTTATTGGGTATTTGTAACACCTTAGATATCCATACCAATCCATTAGAAGTCGTCCGTCCTTATTTCCAAAAATTCATGTTGGGTGAACGAGGCGATTTGGTGAAATATGTAACGGATTTAGTGCAAAAATCAGTCGTCAATGCCCTGTCTTTACCTAGTGATATTCGAAAAACATTAAAGAAAGTTCAAAGAGGGGAGATAGAATTACAACTAACGGGCAATAAAGAAAAAACGGAGTTATTATTAGTTTTGGGAAAAAGCTTGATTTATACCTTATTATTAATTACAACAAGTGTATTTGCTTGGTTATTTTACCAACAACAAGAGTTACAGTTACTCAAATACGCAGGTGGAATAGGGGCGTTTTTTGCTTTTTTGTTGTATCGGAATTTGCGGGTGGGGAATCGGATTAAGCAAAGGATATTATAGTCTAACTTCTGAGTTTTAGCTAGTTGAAAATCATACATCATAAATCCGTTTAAATAAAACGTGACAGATGTATGATTTAAGATGTATGATTTTCCAGCCTAAAACCACCTAAATCATTTTTAGTAGCCTATCAATAATAGGGTTAGGCAGCAATTCTCCTTCTTCGTTTAACAGTAAATCAAATTCCTCAGAAGATTTATCCAGCATCATAAACAAAACTTCTATTCCCTTTTGCTGGTTGGCGGAAAGCGTATCTCCCTCAACAAATTCCAACCGTTTCATTAAGCTTAGCATTTCTGTTCTTTCTTGTTGATTCAATGCTTCCTTCGAAGCATATTGGAAGAAATCCTTCGCAGGTGCAACGATCTTATTGTCCTCCATTTCTTTTAAAAATGCTTTATATCTAGCCACTAATTTGGGTGCGTTTTTAATAAAAATGCCATTATTAGTATCCATTAAATAACTTCTAAAATCCGTATTAGCAGAACCAATATAAATATCATTTCCAAAAATCATTACTTTGGTATGTAAGGAAAAATAGCTAGTAAGTTTCCCGTCTTTATCTTCAGGATAAGAATATTCTCTTTCAACAATGTTTGTAAGGGTATCTACATTATATTCAAAATACTGGAAACGGTCATCCGAATTTACTTCATCATTATGCTGACTCATCGCAAATAATAATCGTCGCCCAACTAGATTAATCGGAACTAAATCTGTAGATAAAATAGAATTAGTATACAATTTTACGGTAACATTAGGGCAATTAGCAGCTTTAATTAGCCGATTCATTTCATAAGCAAGACCCATAGGCGGAGCGAAATAGCCTTGGTGAATAATCACTTCTGTAGGTTCACCCGTTTGATTGCTTTGTTCGCAAGCTTGCTGAAATGCATTCATCCATACTTTGTGAATTCCTTTTCCGTGGCTGACTTCTTTGCCGTATTCCCCACCAAAAGACCTTATTTTTTTATCCCTATTATCCGCTTGAGAAAATGGAAGATTTTCCACATAATGAAAATCTTTGGCGGAAATGGAATAATGGGTAAAACTGTGCAAGGGAGCATTTATATTGTCTGATAAAACATAACCTGCTTCACTATAAAAAATTTGACCTACCTCCGTCCATGATTTAAAGGGCTTTTTAGTGGCTAAATATTTTTCATAAGTAGCCAATCTATTTTTAAATTTTTCATCCCATTCTACTTGTTTTGCTTCGATAAAAGGAGTTTGTTTGGCATCCACTAATTGAGTGAATAATTGGGCTAAACAGGCTTCTTTTTTAGCATCATTCGTTTCTCCATCACAACGGTCGGCTTTTATTTCATCAATTTCATTAATCAGGTGCAGATAACTAGGCGGTGCATGTTTGGCAACATTAGCTAAACTGGCAACCATGGTTCTAAAATTCCAGAGTCTGTCATAAGCAGCATTAAAAAACGCCCCATCTTTTTCGGCTAAAGCAATAAAAACATCTGAATCCATGAAAGTATAATACTTTTCAAGATGCGTTGGGTGCATGTGGTACGCATTGGCAATATTTCTGCCGCCGATTTGTAAATGAGTATCATCTCCCAAAATAAATTTATGGTGCGTATAATCTGTTATGTATTCTAGATCAGGATGCTTCATTAAGGGAAGGTCATCTATCCCATCTACAGAAAAAGGTAAAATTGTTTTAGCAGAGTTAATTAATGGACCAAGTTGTTTGCCTAGAAAAAGACCAGCGACGTTTGTTCCTAAGGCTAAGTTAGCGGCTAATTTTTTAACCCCTTCTGATTTTTTGCTTTCTACATAAAGCATCCCTAAGTCCTTAATCTGTTCTATTTTATCTTTGTTCTCCTTGGCTTTTTCTGCTAATGCAACACTTTCGACAGAGCGTTTATAACCACCTTGAAGTCCATATAAAAGGACATTCGGGTTTTGGGCATAAAGTCCTGCTAAAAATATCTTAGCAGGAATACTCATGGTATTTTCTGCTTCCGCCAAAGACATCGTATCAAATTTTTTCAAATAAGCTAGTTTTTCCTTGGCACATTCTGGTAGCCCTTCTTTATTCGTTGATTGATTATCACTACAACCTAAGGTCAAAAATTCTGCTAATTTGATAATATTGATGGTTGGTCGATTATACAAGCCAATCTCAATTTGTTTTATACCATGCGGTTGCTGATTTTCTAGCCATTTGAAGAAATCTAATTGATAGTAATTATATTGATAGTCCGTCAGAATTTTTACTCTAAAATCCTTATCTGCGCTTATCTTTTTTATTAATTCATTTACCAGAAAAGAAGTACTTTCATCTGGGCTAAAAATATAATAATTCAGTTTAAGCTGTTTTTTCGCTTTGCGAATAATATCAATTTTGGCAGCAAAAGACAAATCATTATCTTTTAATAAAATGGCTTCCTTTGGTTGGAATTGTTTATCGGATAAATATTGAGCAGTAGAAATATTTTCGGGAGCAATCTTTGGTTTGTCTGGTCTACAACTAACTATTAGTAATATTAAAATTAGTGTTTTAGCAAGGAGTACATTCTTCATTTGTTTTGAAATTAAGTAAGAATTTTGCTTAAGTTTTAGCCACAAAGTTGGGGGAATAGTTATACAAATAGTATTTATAATTAAGCAAATATAATCAAATTACATTTGGAATTAGATAACGTTGAGATTTTACTTTTTATTAGAAGGAGAGGCCTATAAAGAAATCATTGCCAAAAAAGAAGCACCATCAAAAATGACGGTGCTTTTTATCAAAACTCACGAAAATTATATTTTAAACCAATTCCTCAATCACGCCAAATTGTGATAAGTGGTGGTCAATATGTTTAACATGTACTTGCAACCATTGTGCGGTAGTAATATCGCCTAAAAAGCCATGTGGTGTAATGGCATTAGGGTGTTCTTTACAGTAATGAATATATTTGGCATAAGCTTTTTTTAATGCTTTTTTAGAACCTTCTATTGTTTCATTTCTAACAGGTTTGGGGTCACCTAATATGGAAGAAGGAGAAAATACAGTCTTCCATGGATTTGCTGCCAAAGTAAATGGATGCCATAATTTTTTAGCGGCAGCTGTATCTCCTTTAAATGGAACACCGAATTTTCCTGTGCTATAAATAAGAACTAAGGTTAAATGTTCTACGCATTGATGAGCATTCATACGACCCCATTTTGCGGAATGGTCAGTAGTTAATCCTTTATAAACCGTTTGTAGTTTCTCTCCAATCAAATTCAAGTTGGTGTCCATTTCAGGAGTTAATGGATAAGGCAACAACCCAAATTGCATCAAATGATGTTCGAAATGTTTGGTTTGAAAATGAATCCATTCTTCATAAGATAAATGGCCAAAATAGAAATGAGGAATTTGGTCAGTAGGATTTTCTTGATAATATTGTAAGAAGTTGGTATAAGATTTTTGTAAAAGGGCTTTAGATTCCGCCATGGTCGAACAGCGTAAAGGTGGAACGGTTCCAGGTGTAATACCCGGAATTAGCACACCTTTCGGAAAAGGGTATTTGGCCCCGTAAAAATTGGCTTTCATTTTAGCCGCTCGTTTGGCATCCCCTTTAAAATCTTTCCCCATTTTACCTGTCGAAAGCATTAGGACTAGACTTAAATGTTCGACCATGTTTTGGGCTGGCATCAATCCCCATTTAGGCGCATGATTAGTCGTTAATTCCTTATCAATCTGTTGCAAGTATTGTTCGATAGTATTTAAAGTGGTAATCATTATTTTTATTTAACGTTTGGTAAAATGTTATTGTTAAAAAAAAGAAAATTTATTTTCCGTTGGATTTAGGCTGATTTTTTTGGTTTAAATTGTTGAGGGTCATAGAAAAATTGTTCTTTTTTGATAAGTTTTGTTTCCCATTCTTGGGTAGCGATTTCTTCAATTTCACTATAAGAACCATCTTTCCAATCAAACCTAAATTTCCATCGAATAACGACTTGATTATCATTTATAAAAAAAGGCAGTATACATTTTGAATGAACGCTCTTGGCTTTGGTATATACTGCTTTTTCATTGGCGATTAAGTTTTGTTTGCCAATTCTAGGCGGTGCTTGATTTTCCTGAATCGAAGCGTTTTCGCTGTAAAATTGCTCGATTACTTGGTGATGTGGTATAGTCTCTACTGCTTTAATAAATTGAGTAACGGTTTTAATTGTAGGCATAATTAAGCATATTTTTATTCAGTTTTTAATAAGGAGATAGACCGTTCTTCTGCCATTTTCATAAATGCTTCATCTGCATATAATTGGTACATCATCAAACCACCTTCCATATCTTGAATAATACTAAAGGCTAATTTTTTAGCTTTATCCGCTTCATATTCGGATTGTAAAACAAATTGTAAAGCTTTAGCCCATTTATCAAAAGTAGCCTTAATGATTGGCCTGAAATTTTCTTCAGCGTTAGAAGTTTCTAAGATAGTATTGGCAAAAATGCAACCTCCAGCCCCGTTTAAATAAAATTGGTTCATCCGACTTAACATTTTTTTGAGTCGATTGATAGGCGGATGACTTTCGTCATAAGCTAGTTCGCAAACATACTTTTCCATTAGTCTATCTACATATAATAAAACTTCTTGCATCAATTCTTCCTTATTAGAAAAATAATAGTAGAAATGAGGTTTTTTTAATCCACAGGCATCTGCTAAATCTTTAATAGAGGTATGAAAATAGCCTTTTTCTCTAAAAACCGTTGCGGCTTTTACCAATATTTCTTCTTTAGATGTTTTGTATAATGGCACTTATTTTTTTAATAAAAAATGAATAATATTTATTAAATACCCGACAAATATAGTTTTATTTAACGATAGTTAAAAATAAATTAACGATTATTTTTGCATCTTTTTTGAAGGAATCATAAATTGCTATAAAACCTCAACTAATTATGCTGAAAAAAATCTTGCTTTTAAGTTTATATAGTATTTGTTTTATTGGACTTTTTGCCCAAGAAAAGAGCATAGACACGGAAATAAGAAATTACTTTGATTTTAAGGAAGGAGAAACCGTTTATCTTTTTGGAGATAATGTGAATATCAGAGCATCTCCTTCTGTAAACGCCAAAGTATTGGAAACCGTACCCGTCAATACCCCAGTTACTATTCTAACAGTTTTACCCGAAGATACGAATCCTTATTTAACGTTGAATGGAATAACTGCACCTTGGGTGAAAATTCAGTTTGGCACGAAGCAAACAGATGGATTTATATGGGCGCCTTTAATTGCACAATACCAAATCCCGACGCCTCATTATACCTATTTATTTGGGGTGACCAAAATGGAAGAAGGGCAGTTATACGCTCAATTAAGAGCGGTTAAATATGGCCGTTTATGGGAAAAAAAAGATTTTCCAGTAATTGGTAGTATACATCATTATACTTATGGTAAAATTTATGGTAATAGAGGCCTTACAGAGGTGGATGCTATTTTAGAACTTGGATTTGGTTATGATGCCTGTGGGTATACGAGTGGTCATTTGACCTTTATAATAAATAAAGATGCCATTGACTATTTAGGGAAATCGACTAATGCTTCAGATGCGGGAATTGTATATAATAATACGGAATTTATTTTTCCAAATAATGAAGAAGCTGGGCAACCGCATCGGATTTTAAAAAAAGTAGAAACGGGCGATTTTGACGAGATAGGCAATGGGACAATTACCACTAAAATTAGTGTGTGGCAATGGCAAGCAGACAAATTGATTAGGGCTAAGACGGTAGGTCCAATTGGAACGAATTAATCATTCATTAATAAAGCTATTAATTCTTTTCCCAAATTTTTATTTAATTGTCCTGCTTGGTCTAAAATATTTAAAAATAGAACCTGTCCATGAATAGTAGCGGCTTCATTTTGAGCAGGTTGAAAAGGAATTATTGAACTATTTCCAATAGCGTGAACTTTAGGATATAATAAAATGCCTCGTTCCGCATCAAAATACTGGCAATAAATATAGAGTTGCTTTAAATCTTCCATTGAAGGCGAACTGCTTTGCAACACCTTCCATTTGGTATCTAATACATATTTTCGACTGTCTATCGTTACCAATAAATCAGGTCGAATAGTTCGCCGTTGCCAAAAGGGTTTACTTGCTTGTCGTTGCACTTTTAGTTGGTCATTTTCCAAAGCCTTCAATTTCCAAAAAACATACTCTTCAAACAGTTTATTCATATCAAACAGCAAAGCAAATAAATGATGTTGTCCGCTACGAATATCAGGACTAAAATTGAGTAATATTAATCGACTGATTTCTAATAATTCATGGTGTGGACGATATTTTTGGGTATGAAATAATTGGTCAAAGTCTCTAGGTTTAATTGTATAAGTAGTCAATTTAGGAAAGCTGGAAAGTACTTGTTGCAGCTTTAATTTTAATAGCGGATTTAAATTTACCTGCTGCAAAATTGTCAATGCTTCATACAAAACTTGATTAAACAAATGGTCATATTCAAAGGCAGTATGTCGCACATAAAATCGCTCTGGATGCAGGCCATTCTTTCTCAATTGCTTTGGTAAAACTAACCGTCCTTTTAATGCCTTTTGATTGCTTTCTTTCGTTAAATATTGTTTGGGCAAACCATTGCTTAATAATTCCTGAATCGCTACCAAAAACTGTTCAAAATAAATATCCAAAACGGAATTCGATTGCAAGCGGACATTGCCAACCCCTAACGATTCTACTTTTATTAATCGACAATAGCGCAGCATTTCTAATAAAACCGCTTGCCATTTTGCTGGATTATCATTTCCTGTTTTATCTGCTTTGGGTAAAATTTCTAAAGTCAATTTTCCGACTTGTATCACCCCTACATAATGGCTGAATTTGATGCCTTTATAGACTAAGGAAAAATACTTCGTTTTTTGTTTTTCTTGGTATTTGGCTAGGGTTTGATAAGTGGCTTCGTCAAATTGGACATTGTTTAGTTGGTCACCTACTCTGATGGTTTGGTGTTCAAATATTTGGATGGTATGTGGATTTACGGTAGTCATTATTAAGCACTAAGGTACAGGTTTTCTAAATAGCTAAAAAATAGGGCTGCTTAGTTTTGTATAAGCAGCCCATTTTTAACCTATAAAATCAGGTGTTTTTTGGGAGGAGAGCTTGTCTACCTTTAGTTATTCAATATCACAATCTTTTTACTAATTATATTATTTTCAGTGTACATTGATAAATAATAAATCCCAGATAGTAAATTGGTATTATTAAACTGTATTTGATGCCAACCTTTTCCTTTATCCTCCGCTACCATAGGTGCTACTATTTGACCAGTTATGTCCCGAATGGATAGATGGGTAAAACCACCTTTGGGTAGATAGTAGTCTATTTGAGTTTGTTGGTTGAAAGGATTGGGAGCGATTTTTAAATCGGCAACTTCTGGCGCAACTTCTTTTGCTAATAAGTCAACATTAGCCTCAGTTGCCGATTTATTATTTACTGGCGTAATATCTGTCGATTCTTGAATAGTTTGAATCTGACAATCAGCGATTTGCGCTAGGAAATTACTCCCTGCTTGGGCGTGGAAACCAGCTGCTAAAGTGATGGATTGACCAGCTTGGAAATTGATATTGGTATTACTTAAAATAGTTGCAGTAGAAGTTATTGAAATTTTTGATTTGAAAGTAGCATCTGTTGAAAGCGTATTGGAAATAACAAGTGGCGTATCGCTACAATCGTTCCCATTATTACAATCAGGGATTGGAATATTATCTAGGAATTTTGTCGTACAGCCATGCGCCCCTGAGATGGATAAATCAAAATCAATTTCGGTGGCAGTCGCATCCAAACCAGTAATAGTAATTGTTTGTGGACTACTGGTAAATGGCGTACTTAAAATCTGCTTATAGTTATCAAGCGGGTCGTAGACTATCAAATCTTTACCTGGGATATTAAAGAATTCAATTTCAATATCTTGGTTAAAGGTTGTTTCGTCGATACAAGTTGCCGTACCAATGGTCGTATTAGTAATACCACATTCTGGTAAGGCATTGATACAAACGGTTTGTTCATTATCAGCGTAAGCCCACACTTGCAAATACCATATTTTATTAGGTATTCTAAATTCTGCTGGAAGTGTCCAAGACAAATGATTATTATTGGATATTGGAGAAGGACTACATAAAACAGCTTGGGAATTTTGACAACCCTCGTATAAAGCATAGCCTATGTTTAGCGTATTATGAGATTGGTCGCCTATTTCCAGTTTTAAAGAACCAATATCATCCGTTTGAATGATAAACCAATAATCTTTAATTGCAGCATTCTCAGGTGTCGCACAACTTGGATTAACACCGCTATCTGTTGCAAAAGCTAAATTCACACAAGGTCTTTCAAAATCAGCAACATTTAAAGTAAGCGGGTTCTCACAACTACCACCTTTGACACTACAATCATTATTTTTAGACTTTGGACAATAAAACTTTAGGTAACCAAAGGTTACAAAGCAAAACATGACAATATTTTTTAATATTTCTATTCAAGTTTTTCAGTTTTTTGCTTTTTATTTTGTTCAGTAGTCTGTTTAC
>Ga0208544_10000203_pt1 | contig 49001 bp, 47 predicted proteins | sample DEB08_DNA_9_FD_184526 | JGI IMG/M metagenome (GOLD analysis project Ga0208544, IMG submission 184526) | Aqueous microbial communities from the Delaware River and Bay under freshwater to marine salinity gradient to study organic matter... | ecosystem: Environmental > Aquatic > Marine > Coastal ... | reverse complement strand
GGTCCCGCCAATGGTCCGCTCAATTACTTTGACATGAACACTTCGCCAGATCATCAAGGCTTCATCGATGTCAACCAGTAATTCAACCAGCGAGTACAAGGCCTCATTAGCTTCCACGTTTAGGTACAGCTTTTCCAATGAGAGATCTGATCGTCCCAACGCGGCTTGAACACTGTCAACTAATACTTTGAGGCTGTCTCTCAGATTTCGAAAACCTGGAGAATCGAAACCTGAACCGTGACCCAGCGCTGTTCGTACGTGCTGGTAGTCCCACGGTGTCATCTTCTCTAGCATGGGCAATTGCGCTGTCGTGTAATTAATACAGTCGCGCGCACGGACTAGATAGCGAGACGCTGCCGCAATCGCATCCTGTGAAATTTGAATAACCGCGTAGTCGATCTCAGCAATCGCCAGTTTGAGCCACAATTCAGATGATTGGTGGACGACCGTGAAAAGTAATTCATCACGGTGCTTCCACGTTTCAGGTTCAGGTTGAAGGGTGAGAAGTTCGTCAGTTCGGATGTAAACCTCGTAATCGCTGCTACCTTCGCCTGCAAGTTTTGGTTCACGCAATTCATTCATGTGACGTCTTCTTCCCTTAACGGATGGGCACCTACGTGGATCGGCCAAGGCCTAGGCCTTGGCCTTGGCTGCCTGATGCTATGGGTCGCAAGGCCAAATATCAACCTGTGCAAGGGCTAGGCAACGTTCGGAACGTAAAGCGTGCTCGAACGTTACGAAATCGTCATTACGGGACAATTTCATTGCAATTATTGGGATCTTTAAATAATTCGTGCCAATTGAGTCGTCCCGCAACCGAGCCGCTCTCATTTCATTTTGAAAGTCTGATTACTCGCTACTTACTCTGTTCAATTATCAATTGAGCTGTCCGGCGAGCAGCCGAAAAAGCACCTTGGATGTGCCCAGGTGAGTCGACGGATGTTTCGGTTGATGCAAAAAATAGGCGTCCACCAAGGTGTGATTCGCGTAGCGCGTGTGATCCAAAGAGTTGATAGTCATTTAGTTGATCGACTCTGGGTGGCGAAGTGAACTGAGAAATACTCCAGTCTTTGATCAAGACGGATCGGGGTGCCTTTGCTTCCGGACCAAAAAGCTCGGCGAGTTGGTTGGTGACCGCTTCTTCGGTGATTCCTTCTCGACTAAATCCAAAGAGTGCACCAAAATTCCCTTCCACATCACTTACATCGTGGATCTCTCGAAGCGGCCCAACATGGCTCATTGCACTTCCGGCTAATCCACGTTTGCGCCAAAACGGCGAGTCGTAGATTGCGACCACTTTTGTTACCGCACCCATCCAGACCGGCGTATTCGTGGCAATGCTCGTTAGGTCTGCGGGGAGCTGTGGGCTAAATGAGATATTGGCAAGGGCCGTCGCTGGTGGCAAAGCCAGCACAACTTGTTTCGCCATGTAAACACCGCGATCGGTTATCACCGTTACGCCCTTGTCAGTGCCCTGATCGAACTTCAGTTCGGTCACCTTCGTTGATAGTTGCAATGTCCCGGAGGGCAGGGATTCCGCTAATGCGATTGCAATTTTTTGGGTTCCTCCAACAATTCGCCAGGCCTGTTGATCAAGTGGGTTGCCATCTAGTTCCTGCACACTCCCCGGAATTTGATACATCATGTTGCCATCGGCGTATTGTGGGAAAAACTCTATTCCAAATTCATTTATGACTTCTCGCACGTCACGTTCGTTTTGCCAGAACCACGTTGCGCCCAGATCAACACCTGGATCCACGGAAAGTAGACGTCCACCCACCCGATCACGGGCTTCGCAGACGGCAACCGACATCCCGGCTTTGGCCACAATTCCTGCGATTCGAAGGCCACTTGCGCCGGCACCTACAACAAACACGTCAAACACGTCGACTACGTCAATGGCTTGAGTCACTCGGGCACACTAATGGACTTTCACAGTCATTGGCGTTTGCATTTCTCTGAGCAGTACTTGACCTGGTCCCAGTCTCGAGCCCATTTCTTACGCCACTCAAATGGACGGCCACAGGCAGCACAGATTTTTGGAGGAAATCCATTTTTGGACTGAGCCATTCGGGTCATAGAAAAACGATACCCACCCCGAATTCCGATGGAAATAATCGATCATCTACATTAGTAAGGTAATCCTTACCTAACCACCGGATTTATTAACCAATGAAAGGTCCTCGTGTCCCATATCCGCCGAATATCCCGGTCTTCCCTCTCATTCTCATTGCGGCCCACTCGAGGAAAATTGGGCGCAATCGCTGCCGTGGCCCTCCTGCTCCCGGCCTTGGCCGCCTGTTCCAGTGATTCCAATTCAAACTCAGGGGCCACAGAATCTTCCGAGACAGGTGAGCTGGTTGTGTACTCAGGACGCAGCGAAGAACTCGTTGGGCCACTTTTTGCCGAATTCACTGAAGCCACCGGAATCAACATTTCCGCCCGTTTCGGTGACAGCGCCGAGTTGGCTGCGCAAATGCTTGAAGAGGGTGACCGATCACCCGCTCAGGTTTATTTCTCCCAAGATGCGGGTGCTCTCGGCTCAGTGAATTCACTTCTCAGCGCATTGCCCGAGAGCGTGACCAGCCTTGTCGCACCCGAGTACCGTGCGGTCGACGACACCTGGACCGGAGTTACCGGTCGAGCACGAGTGATCGCCTATGACCCCGAAAATGTTCCAGCAGATCAAGTCCCCCAATCAGTGTTTGAACTCACCGATGAAAAATGGCGCGGTCAAGTTGCAATTGCCCCAACCAACGCTTCCTTCCAGTCATTTGTGACAGCCATGCGCCTGACACAGGGTGACGAAGTGACACAAGAGTGGCTGACCGGTTTGGTCAAGAACGAAGTTCAATCGTATGAAAAAAACGGATTGATCCTCGATGCAGTGGACAGTGGACAGGTTCAATTGGGTTTGATCAACCACTACTACTGGTATGAGAAGGCCGCTGAAGTAGGTCAAGAGAATATGCGTGCGCAAATTTCTTTCATGGCGCCACAAGACCCTGGCTCATTGGTCAATGTCGCAGGAGTGGGGATCCTCAAAGGTGCAGCGGAGAACCCAGCAGCCATCGAGTTTGTTCAGTGGTTGCTTTCACCGAATACCCAAGAGTGGTTCGTTGCCAACACATTTGAATACCCGCTTATTACCGGAGTCGCGTCTGCACCGGAACTGCCTGCACTTGACACACTCGCAGGGCCAGATATTGAGCTCGCTCAACTTGCCGACCTGCCAGCAACGCTGGCAATGCTGCAAGACGTTGGCCTACTCTAAACACAACTATGCACAGTAAAGACCACGCGAAGGCGCCGTTTCTCCTGTTCTGGGGAGCGGCGCTTTGCGCGTGCATCGCCGCGATTCCGCTGGTGTACCTGGCGATTCGAATTGGCGGCGCAGGACTAAGTGAAATTATCGCGATTCTTACCCGCCTGCGAACGTGGGAGACCGTAGGTATCAGTGTTGGACTGGCGATTGTTGTTGTTACTGCTTCGCTGCTTATTAGTTACCCGACAGCACTTTTTCTCACGCGAACAAGGTTGCCACTTCGCAGATTCTGGTTCACGACCGTGGCACTCCCACTTGCAATTCCTTCCTATGTCGCTGCCTATGCATGGATTGCATTGATTCCCGGGATGAACGGATTCTGGGCTGCAGCGCTGGTGTTAACCGCCGTCAGTTTCCCCTACGTTCTCTTACCGCTATTAGTCTCACTTCGATCCGCCGACATGGGACTTGAGCAAGTTGCAAGGTCACTGGGGGAAAAACCCACGGCGGCTTTTTTTGCAACCACATTTCGACAGAGCGTCCCTGCAGCGGCAGCGGGTTCACTGCTTGTGGCGCTATACGTTCTTTCAGATTTCGGTGCAGTGGCACTGCTCCGAGTTGATGCGTTCACCCGGGTGATCTACACCTCCTACCGGGCGAGTTTTGATCGAAGTAATGCAGCTGTCCTTGCCGGCATGCTGGTGATTCTCGCCGTGATTCTGATTTCACTTGAGCGTAAAGCCCGCGGACGTTCACTCCGCTTTCGAGCAGACAAGGGTGTCGCCTCGATAACTGTCCCGAAGGCCCTCACTCCAATTTTCTCGGCACTTAGTTCACTGTGGTTCATCGCGATAGCGGTAATTAGCCTTGGCCTCCCCATAACTTCATTGCTGATCAGGCTCGCTCAAGGAGCGCGCCGACCACTTGACTGGGCTGAATTGATGGCTGCCGTTGTCAACACGGCGTGGATTTCCGCGTTAGGAGCCGTGATCGCGGTCCTGCTAGCGCTGCCCATTGCTGCACTTGCGTCGAAGTATCGCCGAAAAAGCACTGGCGCCATTGAGTCCATCTCTTATTCCGGTTTGGCATTACCGGGAATCGTGATCGGACTCTCCCTTGTTTATCTCTCACTCAATACAGTTCCTTTCCTTTACCAAAGTTTTGCACTCCTCGCTTTCGCCTATGCCGTTCTCTTTCTTCCGAAATCGCTCGGTGCATCACGCACGTCACTTGAAGCAGTTCCCCCGGCATTGACGCAGGTCGCCCAAACATTGGGTTACAGTCCGCTGCGCGCTTGGCTATACACGAGTGGTCGTATTTCACTTCCCGGAATTGCTGCTGGCGGACTACTCGTCATGTTGACAGCAATGAAAGAGCTTCCCGCCACCCTGATGCTTCGTCCTACGGGATTTGACACCTTGGCAACAGAACTGTGGGGTCGCACCGAACTGGCGGCATTTGGTGCTGCCGCCCCCTACGCCCTTGCACTAATTTTGCTTGCCGCAATTCCCTCCTTTGCTCTTTCCCGCAGTTTCCTAACGAGCGAAAAAGAAACTATGGTGGTCGCGTGAGCGCGATTTCAGTCAAAGGCCTTAGCGCTGGCTACGGTGGCGCGGCCGTAATAAGCGACATCAGTTTTGAGTTGGCGGAGCAACAACTCCTGGCCATTTTGGGACCCAGCGGTTCAGGTAAATCCACTCTGCTGAAAACCATCGCTGGATTTTTGACACCCATTAATGGGTCAATCACCCTTGACGGTGTAACCGTGTCAGGTGCCACAACATTTATCCCACCCGAAAAACGAAATATTGGGCTGGTCCCGCAAGAAGGTTCCCTTTTCCCCCACCTTGACGTAAGTGCAAATATTCGTTTCGGAATTAAACGGGATTCGCAATCACGTCAGCGAGTCGAGGAGCTCCTTGAGATCATCGGCATGAAGGAATTCGCACACGCCAGGCCTCAAGAACTCAGTGGCGGTCAGCAGCAAAGGGTTGCACTAGCTCGAGCTTTGGCACCCAAACCTAAATTGATTTTGCTCGACGAACCCTTCACAGCATTAGACACTTCACTGCGAGCACAAATGCGTGATGACATTAGAAGTATTCTCACCTTGACCTCCACCACCGCAATCATGGTTACCCATGATCAAGAGGAGGCACTGGCAACTGCCGATCAACTCGCGATCATGCAAGGTGGCAAACTCATTGCTTTTGGTACCCCACTCTCGCTATACAACGCCCCCAAATCGATAGCGGTGGCCCAACTCCTCGGTGAGATCAACGTGATTCCAGCGGTTGTTGAGGCCGATCACAGTGTGCGCACGGACTTTGGCGTCAGCACCACCCAAGATTCTGGTGACCTCAATCCCGGAGAGTCGGGAGTATTAATCGTGCGACCTGAAGCGATTATTATCGACGAGCATTCAACCCCCAATGCAACAATCGTTGATTCACTTTTCCACGGTCACGACTCGCTGATCAGCGTGCGCATGGATAGTGGTTTGGTTGTTAAGTTGCGTGAACCAACTCAGATAACTCGCACCCCCGGTGATCGATGCGCGGTGAGCGTGACGCGACTTGGTACTTTTCTGCGCTCGTAGGCCCGCGCACCCATCAATTCCCCAAAGTTCGGCGTTAAGGTGGTAGGCCGAGCGCCCACAGGACACAATTCACCTATGAGCGTTGCGAGCACCCAGGTTCACGGGCAGCCTGTTCGCAGCCGAAACCTCGCGATGGTTGTCTTCAACCTTGGTCCAATCTTTGCTTGGATCGCAATTATCGCCAGTTTGTTGACTCAAGTAACTTCCTCGTCTATCGACATCGGCCCGATCCCCGCTGCACTTGCACTCATTGCTTTGGCCTTGGGTATTCCGCATGGCGCAGCCGACAATCTGACTTTGGTTAACACGCTCTCCTGGAGGGGCTGGATCCGCCTGAGCATTGTCTATACGTCCATTGCCGCAGCTGCTGCATTATTAATAATTGCCTTCCCTGTGATTGGATTTATTCTCGTAATCGCGATGACGGTGTGGCATTTCGGTACAGGCGATGTGCAAGCGACCGCCGAACTTGAAGGTCAGACCGCTCCCATAGGAAAATTTCGAATTCTTTATGCAATGGCTTTGGGTAGCGCACCGGTGTTGCTCCCACTGACTTCTCCCGCGGCCTTGAGCACTGTTGTTTCCCTCGAGCCGACACTTGCCGCGATTTATTCCAATCCTGTGACGGCAATCATTCGAGGTGTTGTACTCGCCTTGATTGTCATCTCTATCGTGGTACTTATTTCTCAAGGCGCCCTTCGTAGTGCTTTCGAATTATTTACTTTGGCCGTTCTCGGCCTGGTCGCTTCACCATTTATCGCTTTCGCCGTCTATTTTGGTTTTTGGCACGCAGCCCGACACACAGCGCGCTTAGCCCAGGCGACCACAGGCGCGATCAACATGCGTTCGCTCGCATCCGTAACGAAAATTGGTATTCCATCACTGCTGGGATTTATCGGGATTCTTGCCGGGGTGACCATTTATCTCGGTGATGCCCCTTTGAGCGGTACTGTCCTCTGGATTGGTCTTGCAATCGTGTGGGGATTGACGGTTCCCCACATGTGGTTCGTGTCACGTTTTGATCAACGGCTGCGGGCCGAAGGAATTCCGAAAAGGCAGCCTTCACAGCCCCAAAGCCTTTCTTAACGCACGAAATCGAAAAAAGCGCGACAATAGGTGCATGAGTTACGAGACTGTAGAGAATGATCCTCGACCGATCTACCTGGTGACAGGCGCCACCGGTTATGTCGGTGGTCGGCTGATCCGGGAACTCGTTCAACGTGGACTCCGAGTTCGCGCACTTGCTCGGCACCCCGATCGGCTCAGGGACTTCCCGTGGGTCGATCAAATTGAAATTGCCGCCGGCGACGCCGGTGATCCAGAGTCACTAAGCGCTGCAATGCAAGGTGTCAGCGTTGCCTACTACCTCCTTCACTCACTCCAGGAAGGTAAAGACCTCGAGTTCGAAGAGAATCGAATCGCAGAGAACTTCGCCAAGTGCGCGAAGAAGGCCGAAATCAAAAGAATCGTATATCTGGGTGGGCTCGCACCTGACCTTCCCATAGCCGAGATGTCCCCCCATATGCGATCTCGCGTAGGGGTCGGTCGAATCTTGCATGACTCCGGTATTCCCACAATTGAATTACGCGCCGCCGTAATCATTGGCTCAGGTTCGGCCTCGTTCGAAATGCTCCGCTACCTCACCGAGCGTCTTCCCGCAATGATCACTCCACGTTGGGTCAGAACTCAGACACAGCCGATCGCAGTGCGAGACGTGCTACGTTATTTGGTTTTATCTGCGGAATTACCGCCTGAGGTCAGCAGGTCCTTTGACATCGGTGGGCCCGATGTCTTGGCCTACCAGGACATGATGCAGCGATACGCCAAAGTTGCGGGGCTACCCCGGCGTTTGATTTTGCCGATCAATGTTTTGACCCCAAAACTCTCCAGTCATTGGGTGGGGCTGGTTACTCCGGTGCCGCGCGCAATCGCACGACCACTCGTTCTGTCACTACGGTACCCAGCGGTGTGTTTGGAAAGCGATATTAAAGACTTTATCCCTGATCCACCTGAAGGCCTTCTCCCCTTTGATCAAGCAGTCGCATTGGCGCTTACTCGAATTCAAGATGCCCAGGTGACAACACGTTGGTCAAGTGCCAGTACACCTGGTGTTCCCAGCCAACCGCTACCAAGTGATCCTGACTGGGCCGGCGGCACTCTCTACGAAGACATTCAAGTTCTTAATTCCAAAGCCACACCCGAAGAATTGTGGGCCGCTGTTGACTGTATCGGCGGTGACAACGGCTGGTATTCGGCGAAATTGCTCTGGGAGGTTCGGGGTTTCATAGATCGAATGGTGGGCGGTGTGGGTCTTCGACGTGGTCGACGCGACCCCAATGTTTTACACGTTGGCGAGACGGTTGATTTCTGGCGGGTGGAGGAAAGACAAGCCCCCGAGCTACTGCGTCTACGAGCGGAAATGAAAATGCCAGGACGAGCATGGTTGGAATTTGTGGTAACCGAAGGAAAGAACGGTGGCTCCACGCTGACCCAGCGGGCTGTCTACTGGCCGAAGTCTTTTACCGGGCACGCGTACTGGTGGTCGGTGGCGCCATTTCACGCATTGGTATTCCCACCGATGGCCAAACACATAGTCGAACGGGCAGAATCCAAACCCGGCTTCATAAAGTCGAATAGTTAATTTTTTTTCGTTGCAAATGTGAAAGCTGCTAAGCCAATGACAAGTGCGCCTGAGCCAGCTCCGGCTAGGAACACGTCATTACTGGAGTTGTTATCCACGAGCTGACCGAGAAATACGACAGCAATAATTGCAACGACAACCCCAATGAGTTTGTTCTTCAGGTCATCAAGATCCTTGATCTCCAGCCACGCCGGCAATTTGACTTCAGAATCAACGAATAGTTCATAAAGTCCATAACCAATCACCAACAGCACTGTCGCCAACAACAGGGTGTCCACCGCTGTCAGAATTCCAACGACGGTGTCCTTGAGTGGTGAAGAAGAGTTGAAAATCCCGATGATGGACCTAAATACTTCCCATGTTCCGATCAGCATGAGTGTTAGCGCACCAAGGAGTGAGCCAAGGACCGGCAAAATAACCACGAAACGTGAGAGTTCAACGAATCTGCGCATGTGCACAAAGTAGTGGCAAAGGCTCAACCACGCGGGCTAAACCTACCGATTGGGGTTCTTGCGCGAAAGCATCACAGCGATGAGGAGGACGACCGTGAATCCGGAGAGGAGAAATGCCATTGGATTAACAAAAATCCCCAACATTGAGTCGGAAATAAAGACAAAGACCGTCAGCCAAATCGCGGCCGCCGACCCTCGCGTCGTTGAGATCGAAATAAGTGCATGGGCACCGCCAAGAACCAAAGCCAAGAGTCCCACTTGAACGACTGAAGCGTCAATTTGCCCCAACGCCGTTCTCGCGAATGTCACAAACCAGAAAACCACACCAATGGTTGCAAGGATATGGACACCAATTGTGCCGAAGCGGTTCGTGGTCATTACGAAATCATGCCATGGCCAAAAACCAATAATTGAATCGCGGGGATAGACGCACACCCAGCATCCTCTACGGTCATTCCATGCGAGCAGTTCTCGGGTTCACCAAGGCAAGCCATCCGATTCCCACAATCGCAGTCTCACTCGTCATTAGCGCATTCGGGTGGAGTCTGGGTTGGTCCGGATGGTCACTCGTTGCCGTATTCGTAACCATGTTGGTCGGACAGTTATCGGTGGGCTGGAGCAATGACGCTCATGACGCAAACCTCGATGCCCGTATTGGACGAACGACTAAACCAACTGTCGCCCTGGACGTTTCTGCGCGGTCTCTTTGGCTTGCAGCGCTCACCGCATTACTTATTGCTATCGCATCCAGTTGGGCGGTCGCCGGTTGGTTGGGCGGTTCATTCCACATTTTTGCAATCCTGATGGCTTGGCTTTACAACATTCGACTCTCTCGCACCGCCTGGTCGTGGCTTCCCTATGCCCTCGCTTTCGGAGCGATGCCTGCATTCTTATCCTTTGGATTAAATGATGAACCTCCGACACTTTGGTCCGTCGCCGTGTTCGCGATCATCGGGGTAAGCGCCCACCTGGCAAATGCTCTGCCTGATGCTGAATCTGACTCTGCTGCAGGTGTCGGTGGAGTTGTAGTTACTTTGGGTAATCGCCGATCCGTTATTTTGTGTTGGCTACTGCTGGCGCTAGGTAGCGGGATCTTGGTTGTGGTGAGCCTTGCAGCAAACGTCTGGCTCGCACTAATCATTTTCGTTGCGTTCGTCCTCGCGGTCATCTTTGGTTCACGTTCGCACCACAGAGCAGCAATGTTCTATTCCCTCATTGCAATGGTCGCAATTGACGTTGCCGCGCTGGTGATTGTCACAGCAATCAACTAGGCGGCTAAGGAATCGACAATCCGGTTAAAAACCCTTGGCAATGCTCGCGCAGCTGGCACAATCATTGGTCGCAGTCCACGGCGAGAAGACGCCCACAGCAGACCACCTGTCATTAACCGGTACGACCTAGTGACCTTTTGCCAATCGCGTTCATAGTGCTCAACGTGATCGGTGGATATTGCGTTGACCGCTGCGTGTGCTTCGGCGAAACCTAAACGCAGGCCCTCACCGGTTAATGCGTCGATATAACCGGAAGCATCCCCTACTAACAGCACCCGATCAGTGGATCGGGCACTCACTCGTTGCATGAGTGGCCCTGCGCCCCGCAACTCGCTCACTCGGGGAACTGAATCAAGTCGGGCAGATAGTTCGGGTACTCGGGCGATTGCTTCATCCAGGTTCAATACAGACCGGCCAAGGACGGCAACACCGACGGTGTTCGGACCCACCGGTGTTACATAGATCTCTGAGTCGTCAAGCCAATACACCTCCACGACATCACTCCACGGTGTGATACCAAAGTGTTGGCGAATCCCAAAACGTTGCACACCGGATGGAGCTCCGCCCAAGCCCAGTGTGCGACGAACACTGGAATGCAGACCGTCAGCGCCGACAAGATAACGAGAGCGCAGGTCACCCGCTTGAATCCAACCTGCACCTTGGGTGATCTTGTCAACTCGTTCGGTGACCATTGCTACACCGAGTTCCTGTGCCCGCTCATACATTGCTGCGTGCAAAACTAATCGACGCACTCCCCGGCCAGGGCCCGATCGGAATCGCGCTTGGGCCATTTTTCCTTTAGAGATGTATCGAATTCCATAAAAGTCATGCCCGATCGGGTCAACTCCAACGGACTGTAACTGCAACAGGGCATCGGGCATTAAGCCTTCACCACAGGCTTTGTCGATCGATCCTGATCGTTGTTCGACAACAGTTACGTCAAGTCCACTAAGGCGAGCTTGGATCGCGGTCATCAATCCGACCGGTCCACCACCAATAACAATGAGGTCGTTCATTTGGGCAGCGTCCCCAGGGCCTCGTTTTCCACTCTAAGTCGCGCAGTCAGCAAAGGGATATTCAGTACGGTGAATATCACCGCGGTTACCCAAGCGAAGCCGACCATCGGTAGCGCTATTCCTTCAATTACAACGGCGACGTAGTTCGGGTGACTCAACCAACGGTACGGGCCACTAGTAACGCGCGGCATCCCTGGAACGATCACAACGAGCGTGTTCCAACGCTTACCCAGAGTTGTGATGCACCACCAGCGCAGGGCTTGTGATGCGAGGACGAGTGCAAACATGGTCCATGCAAAAGCAGGGTTGATCGGCTTCTGCCACACCCACACTTCAACAAGTGAGCCGACCAAAAGGAATACGTGTAAGGCAACCATGTACGGGTAATGGGATCTGCCGAATTCAATTCCACCGTGTTCCGCACTCCAACGAAGGTTCCGTTTTGACACGACAAGTTCAACAATTCTCTCAAGAGCAACGAGCACGATCAGGATCGTGAATAAGACGAAGGCTGTCATCGGATTACCATTCCAGTAGAACCAATTCGGCGCAAAACCCAGGACCCATCGCCGTCAACATTGCGGGTGTCCCCGTTTCGGGGACTGATCCGTTTGAGCCGTACAAGGTGTCACATAAAACATGTAAAACCGATGAGGATGAAAGGTTCCCAATCGCTGCGAGTGATCGCCATGTCACGTCGAGTTGGCCTTCGTGCAGGTCAAGGGCCGACTCCATTGCCTCCAGCACCCGAGGCCCGCCCGGGTGACACACCCAGTTTTTGATGTCAGTGATTTTGAGATCGTGATCCCCGAGGAAGTCACTGACGTCGTCTCCAAGGTATTGGTTGACTATGTCGGCAACTCCGGCTGACAGCACAATGCGAAATCCACTTCCGCCAATGTCCCAACCCATGGTCCGCTCAGTGTCGGGGTAGAGCCTGCTACGAGATGCAATGACTTTGGGCCCGGTGATCCCCATACGAGCCGCGCGCCTCTCGCCCACCATGACAACGGCCGCAGCGCCGTCACCGAAGAGGCCACTTGCCACAATGTTGGGCATCGAAACATCATCACGTTGCAAAGTCAACGAACACAATTCAACCGATAACAAAACCGCAACTTCGTCAGGGTGACCGACGAGGTAGTCGTGAAGTCGCGCAATCCCAGCCGCGCCGGCGACACAACCGAGTCCAAATATTGGAATCCGCTTAACGTCTGGCCGCAACCCCAACCGTGACACAAGCCTGGCATCAAGGGACGGTGCGGCAATACCCGTCACCGATGTCGTCATAATCATGTCAACGTCAGCGGCCTCTAGGTGTGCAGCAGCGAGCGCTCCAGAAATAGCAGTTGCCCCGAGATCTAGTCCAACCCGAATGAACGCATTATTTGCTTCGCCGAAATCGGCAAGTGTGGCGTAGTCCTCCAAGGGGATTGCCAAGTTTCGATGTTTGACCCCCGTAGCGATGTGGATCCGTTCAATGACTTTTTGATGAGCCCCTTGGGGAGACACGACAGCAGTGAACGCCTCCGTGAGCTGCTCTTGGGGGTACCCGTACGGGCCGACCACTGCGTGCGCAGCGGCAATGTAGGTCACCAGACCATAGTAGGTGCCAATGGGCAACAGCGATAGTCGCGGCGCAATGACTGATTTCTCACTCTCACGGGAGGGCGGGAAGAGCCCTACAGGGGATCGGATCTAGTTACCCGCTTGAGACCACTGCGCCGCAATCCAATGTGGGATTATTTTCTGCTCTCGCAATGTGGGCAACCAATTCCTTGTAGACAAGTTCCGGGTTATCACCATGAGGATCATGCCCACTATTAGTAACCATCACTATTCGACTTCCTGGAAGTAGCTCATGCAGGGTATACCCGTGTGCCGAGGGCAACATCGGATCACTGTCCCCCCAAATAATCAATGTGCGCACTGGCTCAACCAAGGTCAAGCGGTCCAAAGCCGACACTCGTTGCCCTGCAATTCCAATCACACTACGCAACGTGTTAACAAAACCGCTGAGTCTTGCTTCGTCATTGAGATCCCGCAACGTTTGAACCAACCGGTCGTCAAAACCATGACGACGAATTCCGAACACTCCCAAAACACCAACCACATGTTTAAGAGTCGAAGTGACTTCTGGTCGTGAGATTACTCGAATGACCATTTCAGACCCTGGCAAAGTTGCCGCGCGCAACGACACACCAACTTCGGTACCCAACCCCCCGCTAGCAATCAAAGTGAGTGATGTGATGCGGTCGGGGAATTGGTAATACATCTGCATGCTCACGCCACCACCGAGGGAATGTCCAACAAGGTGAACTCGTTCAATGCTAAGAAAATTCAGAACGTCCCTGAGCATGGTCGCATTTGCTCCAAGGCTGTAGTCACCATTTCCGGCTCCGGATCTCCCGTGACCGAATAGGTCAACAAGGACAACGGATCGACCACTTTCGGTTAACTGTGAATACAACTCCGACCATGTATCCATGGAAGAGCCCACACCGTGCACGAGCAATACCGGGATCCCACGCCCTGAGAAATGCCGATAGGAGATCTCAGTGCCGTTAAGGCTCACAATTTGATCGTTATCAGTATTCATGGCCCTCACCTCTTATGGTTTTTTCCATCTACAATTATAACCCACCAGTTAGCACTTGATCTTTTATCGAATCAGCGAACTAACTCCCTCACAATTTTTTTCGTAACTGTTATTGTGCGCTTGCATTTACAACGAATCGGAAAGTGAAGTGACTAACAATGGCCCAGAATGACCCCGCAAGCGTGTCTCAGGGTTCAAGGAAATCCAATCGACCAAGTTGGAGTGCAGGAAAACTTGCCCTTTGCGTGATTTTCATCGCGCTAGCGGTGGGACTGGTCTACCAAGGAGTCCAATACATCAGCGAAGGTGTCGGTGCGCTAGTCCCCTACCTCATGATTTTGGTCGGGCCATCGATAGCCGTTTACTACATTTGGTTTTTGCTGTTTCGAGCACCGGATCAGGACACCGAATAAGCGGTATTGGCCAAACACTCTAGGCTCCTCTCGTGGACAATACGCTTGACGTAACTGGACCTTGGGACTTCCCCGAAATATCAACTTTTCTCGCTCAGACCGTGATTCCGATTCGCGTAGCTTCCTCAGGTTCACGTGGTCCCATCGTGCAATCACTGTGGTTTGACTTTCATGACGGAGCTTTGTGGTGCGCTACCCAAGCAAGTTCACTTCTTGTAAAACGACTCACCACCAACAACGAAATTGGATTTGAGGTTTCAGGAGACAACGCCCCCTATCGGGGAGTCCGTGGTACAGGAGTGGCAACCATCCACCCTGAGTTGGCTGGCGAAGTACTGAATCGGCTGATCAGAAAATATCAAGGCGACGCCGAAACCGATCTCAGTCGTTGGTTGCTCAGCCGGTTAGACAAGGAAGTCGCAATCAAAATTACAGCACTATCTCTGGCCACATGGGATTTCTCCGGCCGCATGGGTTAATGGTTTTCATGGAAAATGTGAAGGCCCCTCGAAGTATGAGTTCGAAGGGCCTTCACTTTCGAGAAGCCTTTGTCTCGTCCGATCCCTCGGGGCGCTCGCACAAATGCTGTGTGCTGCATTCCTACTTGAGTCAACTCAAGCGCCGAAACCACAGTAATGCTTCCCTCGAACAAACTCCCGCGATTTGCTCCAACAGCATTTCAGAGCCTCAAACCCAGACCTTGCGATCCAAGTCATCCACGAACTGCGTTCATTTGCACGAATCGCGCCTTCCAGTGCGATGTATTAAGACTAGGCGCTTCTTTCCGCTGGTTCCAGTGGATCTTGGTCATTGACCGATCATTGAAATCAGTAACCGTGTTGGGTGCAGCATTAAAGGCCAGTCGGATACGTCTCTGGCGGCTCCCCCATATCCCACAATGAAGTTCGCTCCAAGGGCTGCAATGCGGTGGTCGTATCGATGTGAATCACGGCGTCAAACTGAGCTCGCAAGTCCGCGTGAAACCAGTGACTGGTTCTTTCCGACTCAGGTCGATAGATGACACCAATAGCCCGTTCAAGTCGGTACGCGCCCAGATCTTCATTTCCTGAAGCACCTGTAGGAATCAACATCATGGGTTCCTGCTGCAAGTGAAACGCGTCCTCATAACTTCCATAGAGGGCTGGGCGCACCCTTTTACGTTCAGCCGGCCCGCCCCACTCGGATGCCGCTGTAACCCGCCCATTGTGAGTTGTGAACCCAATTGAGAAAACTTTTGAAGGCCACAATTCGCGGACCAATTGACCCACGTTGACTTCACCCCGGCGAGACATATCTGTCGCTCTCGCATCCCCTACATGTGAGTTGTGCGCCCACACAACAATTTTCGAGTTAGCAGATTCTTGCTTAAGGTGTGCGTCTAATGCATAGAGTGTTTCAACCATGTGCGTATCACGCAGATTCCACGATGAAACATGACCCCGATACATGCTCCGGTAGTAGCGTTCAGCATTCACTACCAACCGAGCATTGCCTTCGGCAAAGAAGTACTCATCACGTGCTAACCAACCATCACGGCTGAGGATTTCCTTTTGTCGATTACGCAAGTCCACTAATTGTTCAACGACTTGATCCTCACATGCAGCTGTGATATTCAGTGCGGAGCCGTGTCCGTAACGCTGCCCATCACTCTCGAAAGTATCAAAACATGAGTACCGATATCGAGCGTCGGCGGCGGCACGTCGATCAACGGTGTCGAGATATGCAACTACCGCTTCCATCGAAGCTCGCAAACTATAAAGATCAATTCCATAAAATCCAGTTTTTAGTTTCTCGGAGCCTTGATCGGAATTGTGAGCGCGTAACCAGTCGATGAAGTCAACAACGTCTGTGTTGCGCCACATCCAAGATGGGAATCGTTTAAAGTCTTGAAGCGCTTGATCGGCATCTCGATCCCTGCCATGCCCACGCACATATCGATTAACTCGATATGCATCCGGCCAATCAGCCTCCACCGCAACGGCTTTGAAGCCCTTTTCGCGGATAAGTTCCTGGGTTATTCGTGAACGCTCGCGATAGAACTCGTGAGTCCCGTGAGACGACTCTCCAATAAGTACTATTTGTGCATCGCCTATCAAGTCCAATAAGCCTTTGTAATCCGCAGTATTTCCGGAAAGCAAGGAATAATTAGATACGATTCCACTCGAGCGCGTTTCAATCATTTTCATTTCTTCAGTCTGACTTGATCACAATGATTTCACTGGAAAAGCCCTTTCAATTATTTTCTGTTGACCAGTCAAGTTCCTTGTAGCCTCAGCAAAACTCATGAGCAAGGGCGCACAATACAAACTCGCACTCCTACGTAACAGTCGTTGGCGTAGCAAGCTACTAACGGAGGTTGGTAATGAGTAATCCAGAGTATCGAAACCGGTCAGATGCCGGGAAAGCATTGGCACGAGCACTCGAGTCGCACCGTAATCAACACCCATTGATTCTTGGCCTCCCTCGAGGTGGGGTTCCTGTTGCGTGGGAAATTGCGCAGGCTCTTGATACTGACCTCGACGTGCTTGTTATTCGTAAACTCGGTGTCCCATGGCAGCCCGAATTCGCATTCGGAGCAATTGGAGAGGGCGGTGTCACTATTGTCGATTATGAAGTCTGCGCAGAGACGGGAATTGATGACAAAGATGTTCAAGCTGTACTTGAGCAAGAAAGGATTGAACTATCACGACGAGTGGATATGTTCCGCGGATCTCAACCCTTGATGGATGTTCAAGATCGTGACGTGATTGTCGTCGACGACGGAATTGCAACCGGATCAACCGTGCTCGCAGCGGTCAGAGTCCTTCGAAACCTTGGGGCTCAACGGGTCACCGTTGCGGTTCCCGTGGCTTCGAGTTCTGCCATGAATCGAATTGCACCTCATGTTGATGAATTGATCTGCCTGCACACACCGGAGCCCTTTTATGCCGTGGGGATGCATTACGAGGATTTTGCCCAGGAGTCTGATGAACACGTTCGTAATCTACTTGCTGGCTTTGGAGCAATCCCCGTTTCAATTCCTGCCATTGGACTACTCGGTCAGGAAATTGAACTACCGGGTTCACTGACGCTGCCGACCAATCTCAAGGGAATTGTGATTTTTGCTCACGGAAGTGGCAGCAGCCGGCTAAGTGCACGCAATATTCATGTTGCTCGGATCCTCAATAGGGCGGGAGTCGGGACATTACTGTTTGACCTACTCACAGACCGCGAGGCGCTGGATCGCCAAAATGTTTTTGATATTCACTTGCTGGCATCACGATTGGAATCAGCTGTGGATTACATAACGTCCCACGAGCAATGGAGCAAATGGCCAATTGGACTGTTTGGTGCCAGTACTGGCGCGGCAGCAGCACTTGTAACAGCGTCACGCAGAAGCGGACAGGTAAGCGCAGTTGTTTCTCGAGGAGGACGACCCGATCTTGCAGGTGCTTCGCTTCCTCTCGTTGAAGCGCCGACCCTCCTTATTGTGGGCGGTGAAGATCACGCTGTTATTGAACTTAATGAACTCGCTGCCCGCCAATTGCACTGTCCCCATGAAGTCAAGATCGTTCCTGGTGCAACCCACCTTTTCGAGGAGCCCGGCACTCTGGACGAGGCCGCACTGATTGCACGCGAATGGTTTGAATCTCATCTGCCTTTACATCTTGTCTACTAAAAATTCACTCTTGATCTGTTAACGAACCACAACTACCGGACAGGATGCGTGATTGACGCAGTAGTTTGCGACCGAACCTAAAGTGACTCCCGGCAACAACCCCACCCCGTGACTACCAATAACCAGAACCACTGCGTTTTTGGACGCGGCCCCTAGAGCTAACTCTGGCCTACCCTGCACCACTTGCCGTTTAATCTGAAGATCCGTTCCGTCGGGAAAGGCCCTCTCCATTGGGGAGTCGAGAGCTTCCTTCGCGGCGTCAGCATAGTTTTCATCTGTCGAAGTGGGCGTGATGAAAATCCGCCACGGGATATCAAAGGCTGAAATAACGCGTACGTTTAAACCCTTTGCCCGGGCATAGTCGACTGCCCACCGGACTGCCTCCACGCTGTTCTCTGAACCATCAACACCGACTACTACTTCTGGTTTTCTCACAAAGCCCCCTCATATCGACTATTAGCCTTTAAGGCTATACATAAATAGCAACATGATGCGCACCACGGAATCATTACATACAGTCAATATTTGTCGGATTTTTTTGCCTTTTTACACGCGAAAGAGTTCAACCATTTCCGAGACAACATGAATGACATAAGTATGAAGTAGTGCTCTCAAGTGATCGATATTCTTTCCTTTGGCTGCAGTATGAGCTCTGTGAGAATTCACCTACTATCGCTGTTGAGGAGCAATTCGTAATGACAAGTGGTTTTCTGGAGGGGGTTCATGTCGCCGAATCGGTATGGTCGGCTCATCCGGATTATGTAGCTCTGGTCATGACCGTACACGGAATCCAAGGTGGCGAATCCGATACACAAAGCGATGCGATGCTGGTACGTGCCGAAGCGCAGGCCACCAAATGGTTGTCGGTCGCGCCAATCGAGGAAATGTCCGAGGTTCGCAAGTGGCGCGAGAAGTTTCTTTCCTTCGGCGTTAAACATAAAACCGCCAAAAGTAGTGTCGAGGCCCTGCTCAAGCGATCGGGTAAAGGTCTGCCCCGAGTCGACCGGCTCACTGATCTCTATAACGCAATTTCTGTTCTTCACCAGGTACCGATCGGTGGTGAGGACCTTGACACCTACCAAGGAAGTGCACAACTCGTTGTGGCCACCGGAACCGAGGAATTCGCCACCAGGGAGAACGGTGAGGTTGTCAACCTCTCTCCTGCACCTGGGGAAATTATTTGGCGTGATGACTCAGGGGTTACCTGCCGCAGGTGGAATTGGCGGCAATGTGTGCGCACGCGGTTGAACACACAAACACGTAACGCCGTTTTTATTTTCGATGGAATCGGCGCAGATGCCCAACTTCGGGTCACAGGCGCAGCACGTGAGCTTGCTGACACCATCGAAAATTGGTGGCCCGGCATTCGTATCGAGGAAAGGATTCTTTCACTGCCTCACACACCGGAGACGCCGTTGTAGATCAGAAGTACACCAAGAGTGAGAAAGACCACGGACATCACAGCTACGTTGTTACGCAGTAACCAGTCTTTGACAACGGAAAGCGGTCCGAGCACACGCGGGCCGGCGACGGTGTACGCAACGATCGGAGCCGCAACACTAATCGAGGCCACAAGTGCAAAAACCCCAATGACAACAATTTGCTGTTGAAGCAACCATTCAGCACTGCCAATGTCAATGCCTCCTGCTGCTGCAAGCAGTAACACCTTCGGATTTGCAACCGAGAGCACGATAGCCAACACAAACGCAGATCGAGGAGTAGCAGTTTGCAGCGTTCGCATCCAGCTCGGCACCTGTACCGTCGGTGGGCGAGTCACCCACTTCCCAATAGCTAACGCAATCAGTCCGATACCTGCCACGATTCGCACCCAATCAAGCCATCTAGACGATTGTTCGTCAGTAGAGATCGCTCCAGACAACACGGCAAAAATCGTCACGATCAATGCGATGGAAAAAAACCAAGTGCCTAAAAATGCAAAGGCAGCAGCACGCGGTCGATCGGTGAACAGCAGCAAAACAGCCGGGAGAATCGGGAACGGGGACACCGCAATTCCTATCGCAAGAGCCACGATTTCATCCATGTACACCCCTCAGAACAAACCGGCTATTTCCGAATCAATTCCAAGAAGAGTTTCCCATACTTTCCCTCACATTCACTTCATGTTCGTTCATTGATTATCCGTTCATGAAAGGCATGGGAATCCAGTGCATGATCGGCAAGAGTTACCTCAAGTGCTGTTTCATGTCAGACCCCAAAGCAATGCTGCCCTTGGTACGTTGGCCTAGGGAGGAAACATGGAATCACGTTCTGAACGCTCCACTAATGCGCTGATGCTGATTATCGGAATTCCGCTTGGCATTGCTTTAATGATCTGGACTGCATGGATTACAGTCACAGCTTTCATCGGTGGTCAAGCACCATTCTTCTTCATGGAATTTGAAGGATTCAATCTGATCCGAGGACTCTTCTGGCTAATAGTCGTTGATCCAATTGTCCTGACCTTTGCATACTGGATCTTCATGCTGGTCATGCTTCCACTCATTGGACTCGCAGTGGGCGCTTCTGCGTTGTCGGCGCGCAGAAACAACAAGGATGAATGCTGATTAATCGAGGGGTCAACTAATTGGTGCGACAGTCACATTTGTCATGGAATTGTGCACTAGTTCCCCTGTGAGCACGACAACTGGTCTGGGCTTATCCATATGTGCGGTACGGATGGGTTACTTAATCCACATCCAGCGCAACGTTACTGCTCAACCGAGCCAGAGAATTGAGATCCTCGTCAACTCCTACACCTGAGTTCACAATCTCAACCTCTTGCAACCTGCGTTGGTAACGCATCTCGCGCACCAATGCCCGCTCAATCACCGAAGCCCGACTGCGGGCGGCTCCAGAAACGACTAATTCGTCCAACGAATTAACCAAATGATCGGGAATTCGAACAGAGATTTGAATGCTCATTTCGAGACGGTACCGAATTAATATTTATTATGCAATGCAACGGCAACATTCCAGTCACTTGGGCCAAGGATCTGATGATTGGTCCGCCGGCGTTGCTTGCGAGGTTGTCCACAGTTTGATTACGAGTGTGTATTTGTTGTGCGCACACCTTTAACGTGGGTGTTGTTGAGATTGCTTGTTATTGGCCTATTGCCTCTTGGTCCCTGACCATGAACCTCGCCTCCCGTGGTGTGTGCGGGAAATTTGTCGAGGGGAGTGGGGGTGATGGGAAGGATGAATATTCCTTCACCGAAAGAGGAAGGCCCAGCCAAATGGCTGGGCCTACTCGTAAGGTTCGCACACAACAAGCGAATCTTAACACGGGTTGGAGTAATTGCGTCAAGCATTGCTTTACGTGAATTACTTCGATGGCTGCTTCACATGATCAGAAACTGATTGGTGGTGAGTCGGGTGGTGACGGCTCTGCCTTCACCACCTCCAGCATTTTGGTTAGTAGTCGTAGAGGCATCCGTGCTTGTTGAAGTGAAGGGTGAGCTGTTCCTCATCTTGGAATCCCACCAAATACATCAAGTGATAAAGCGATCAGTGGAACCCCTCTTCATGCATCCGCCGCTGGGGGTATCAAAGCACCCCTACGGGGTGCTCAAAGTCGAGCGCGCGCGTACACACGTGAAGGGGCTCTCGGTGAGATCCTCACTCCAGCGCTGGATTGTTGTTCCCTTGAATCAGAGACTTAGACAGCTTCCGAGGCGGAATTTTTTAAAATACTGAATACTTCAGCTATGACACATGTAATTCGGGATCTGCTTCTTTCCGATATCGGTCCAGCGGTCCGGCTATTGGAAGAGTGCCGGGGTCTGCCCGACACGAAGCCAGCCGATATTGCCCAGTTCGTCAGCGAAGTCTCCAAGGGTGCTCCGGGTGTTGTGACCGTAGTAGACGGCCGAATCGTTGGAGTTGTGCAGGCCCGGACCGTGGCTGATGAAGCTTGGATCAACGTGGTAATGATTGATCCGGCTTGGCGTAATCAAGGATTCGGTTCAGCGATGATCCAACGACTTGAGGAACAACTGCTCCACCTTGGCGTTCTCAAACTGTCAGCTCTGTTGGCCGAGGCTCAAGCAGGTGAAACTGCTTTGCTGAACAGAGGATTCACTCCTACGCACGGACTAGTCCTGTATGAAAAACTCGAACCAATTGCACCCGCCTCGATGCTCATCGTTGATCAATACGGTGGTGAAATCCTTTCAGCGGAACTCTGGGACCGGGTTGCGGGAATGGAGGAAGAGAAAGCGATCATTGCGGGCCGGGTCGTTGCACCACTCGCGGATCCTGGAACCGCCAGCAGGGTGGGAGTTAGAGCACCCGCCACGGTCATGCTCTTCGGGCCACCGGGAACAGGAAAGACCACATTCGCAAAAGCAATCGCTGGAACACTCGGGTGGCCCTTCATCGAACTCTTGCCTTCGAAACTTGAAAGTGGTTCAGATCCCATGTCAGCCGAACTGCGAACGGCAATGACGGATCTTCTTCAACTTGATCAAGCCGTTGTGTTCATCGACGAGTTCGACGAGATCGCTTCAGCGCGCGAACGCAATCCGGGCACCAAGGGTGTTGTCAATGAACTTTTAAAGATGATTCCCTCATTTCGCTCGGCGACCGGACACCTACTCATCTGCGCTACTAATTTCATCGCAGATATTGATTCTGCGGTTCTGCGCCCTGGCCGTTTTGATCTGGTCATCCCAATTGGACCACCTGATCTCACCGCCCGACGATCCCTTTGGGCTGCGGCGTTAGCGTCGATGGATCAGAAAGAGGTGGACATTGAAGCTCTGGCTCAAGCTACCGAGGGTTACACACCCGGTGACGTTGAACTCGCAGCGCAGCGTGCTGCCGCTGTGGTGTTCGACCGAATCAGATCAGGAGTTGAACCCGACCACATCACCTTCGAAGACTTACAAAACGCGATCGCCCGTACTCGAGGCTCGGTCACCCCTGAAATCAGGGATAACTTCGCGGCTGAAGTCAGTAGGTTCGCGCGCGTCTGAGTCACTAAATGACAGGACATAGTTAGGTCATAGGAACGTGATACCGCGATATCAATGACAAACTCCCATGTATCTATGAGGAGTTGAATCGGTATGGGATCAGTGCAACGGGGAGTGCGATCACGCGGCAGGGCGATTATTTGTGGACTAGTGACAGTGGTCGTGCTGTTGACGGCTTCTCCCGCCTGGTCGAGTTCCGAAGGGAACCCGCCTCAGGCAGGCGTATCCATTCCCCAAGGACTGAGCTCTTCGGAGAAAGATCTATTCCGAGCTATCTTCGGCGGCGCGGGTGAGTGGGCACCTGAAGGAACGCCAATTGCAGACAGTGGTTTTCGACCTTATCCCAATGGTTTCTCTTTCCTGAATTTTGGTCCGAGCCTGTATCTCAATCAGCGATTCCTTGGCCAGCCGGAACCTCTTGCACGCAACGGCGTACCAGTGAAACCGATCAATATCAACTCACGGGACATGCGACTGGTCTTTGGTGACGGGGTCTGCGTCGCGGGAGAAGAGTTGAACCCAAACGGTCCGTGCGCGCTAACCGAGTCGGCACTGACAATCGTTGAACTCTCAAAAGAATGGAGCAAGACCGGTCGGTGCTACGGGTTTGTCACAGTCGCCGCCGGACTCTTCAACGGAATAATCTCTCCCGCCGCATTGCGCACCGGTGAGGTCAACACCATGACAACGTTAAGCAGTCCCACACAACGAGCACTCTCGCGCACTGTGATCTCGCAGTACTTCTCTGCGACGGGCACTAAACAAACTTCGATGGCGGAGTTGATCAGGACACTAAGCGAAAGTCTCAGGAGCGGTCGCACCCCTTACTCGCTTTTGATGTTCGGCCAACCAGGTGGTCACGCAGTACTTCCCTACGCGGTCCTGGACCGCGGCAACGCACTGTTTGACATCGCGATCTATGACCCCAACTTTCCCCAACAAGCCCGTGCACTTCGTGTCAACGTCGCGGCAAACACGTGGAATTACGAAGGTTCGGCACTTCCCGGCAACAGTTCTTTGTCCTGGTCATCAGATGGTGGGCCCTCTTCAGCGATGTGGCTGGGAGATGTTGCCAGTGGGCTGACCAAGCAGGAATGCCCATTCTGCCTGCGTTCGATTGACGACACTCGGGTTGCCTTCACTCCCCTGCGACGAGAAAATGCAAACGCTTTCCAAGCTGTGCAACTTCTCTACCCTGATGGCAGACCACTAGATCCGAGTTTGTACGAAATTATCCCGGTCACGAATCAAGTGAGCGAAGAGTTCGTGAGCCCCCCGGCGATCCGTGTTAAGGGTGGGATCGACTTCGTGGTTTCCTTTAATGGCTCTGACGTTCTCGTGCCGCAACCTCTCACCATGACGGTAATCCGCCCTGGTGAAATACGCAGAGTAGATCTCGAGGATCTCGCACCGCAGGTGCGCACCCAGATTCGGATCGGAGCGCAACTGCCTGTTGCGCAAGTGATCTCTGAACCCGTGAAGCGGGTGCGAATCATTCAAACCTTGGAATCGAATCCCTCCTCATATCGATTTTCCTCCGAAGTCATTCCCAGGCGCGGTTCAGTGAATGTCACCTTGAGGGTGAAACCCGAGCGGAAGCGTGCAGTGCTGCGTAATGATTCGCAAGATGTGCAGAAGGTCACGCTGCGGTTGCGAAGTCGAACAGGGGAAGGGGACTCAAACTTTGTAGTACGGGGCATCACACTTGCCTCGGGTGCTCGATTCATCGTTCGTTTTTCGAAGTGGGAGGGACCAACGGGACGTCCCACTCTTTGGCTAGATGATGGACGCGCAAAAGACAAACTTATTGTCCGTGTTCCCATGCAACGCGTCGCTGCGGAATAGTTGATCAAGCATCAAGGAATGCCGTGGCCCTAAAACTCGCAAGCCCCACGTTTGCGATGAGTACTGCTGCTAAGGCTCACGCAAATCGTGGGGTTGGCAAAGTTGTATTCAAGTTCTTCCAGTATCAGTTCAGTGATTAGAGGGATAGGCCGCAGCTGGATTCAATTGCTTTATCCAATGTCTCGGACAAGGTGCTATTCAGCATTGTGTTAAGGCCATAAGCATGGATAGCAATATCATCCGAATTCTGCTCTTTAGCCGATTCATAAATGCTATTGAGGATTCCCGAATCGACAAGCTCTAACACTTGATAGCGGAGCAGTGCATCTTTGCAGGAGTCGTTATTGGCGTCGAGAGCAGCCGCGATCAGGTCATCGAGAGTCTGCTCGTAGGCGGTGATAACTGCCTGAAACGTTTCCCAATTGCCAACGATCGTGGCAAAGTCGGCGGGCTGCGACGAGGCTGCTGCGATAACGGATTCTTCAACGGCGGTCACCGCCACCTCACTTTGCACGTACTGATCCTTGAGCTCTTGGGAGAGATCCCCGCTGCTCGAGGATTCAGAGCTGCACGCACTCAGAAGAAGAGCACTTGCGGCGATAGTAGATATAACGGCTATCTTTTTTCTTTTCATGATCAGAATCGTGTCGGAAAACTCGGGCGAGCAGTACCGTGGAAACACGGTGGTCAACGGTGTTGACCACACCTAGTGTCCTGTCAGGTCACTCGGGCCTCAGCACAAGGAATGGGGATCGATGAGCGACATTGAAGGCACCAATATCCAGGCCCAAGGACGAACATCACGCTCACGCAGGCGCCGAATCAGTCTCGCCATCGCAGGCGTAGTGGTGGTCCTCGTCGCTGGTACCGTCGTAATAGGAACCCAAGCAAACGGAAGTCGCTCAGGAAGTCTTCTTAGCGGCGAAAATTGCAATGGAGTTATCTACACCATCAAGGGCAAAGGCCCCTGGAGTGACTTTGTTGGACTCACGAATCTAGCCAACGGTGATCAGATCGTAGCGCTTAATAAATGTCAAAAATTTAGCAAATGGGTCCTCGACAACGGGATAACTAACGTTACTTATTTTACGACAACGGGCTACTTCTGGGCAACAAGCAAAACCATTTGCGCAAGTGAGTACAGCTCAGGTATTTACTCTGCAACCTATTGCGAGGACGGCACTGGTAACGGGACTGAAAAGAATTATGCCATTGTGATCGGATAAAGCACCCACCATTACTCCCAGGCCTGTCATCGGTACAACAATTATGAGTGTTGTTGTTGACGGCGCTGGCGAAGTTGCGGGGCAGAACTAACGGAAGACCCTTTGCCTCTCGCGGAAAAAGTATTGGTGTAGTCCTCAGTGTTCGAGTGTGAACTAGTGTCCCGAGGCCAGCTTTCCGCTTAAACGATCATGGAATTGAGCACTTTTTTCATTAAGTCCAATTATTCGAACAGTCTTGCCGCGTTTTTCATATTTCGTGACAACTGCATCTAGTGTTGCCACCGTTGAGGCATCCCACACGTGTGCCTTGGTCAAGTCGATGATCACTAAGTCTGGGTCCTGTGAGTACTCAAACTGGTACACAAGATCATTACTCGAGGCGAAAAACATTTCTCCATGAATTGAATACCGAACCGCCTCGACTCCAGATTCAGGGACAATTTCTAATACTCGATCCATTGTTGCTAGGTGCGCAACCCTGCGGGCAAAAAGAACCGTTGCCGTTACAACTCCTGTGATGACTCCAATGGCTAAATTGTGGGTAATAAGTGTTGCAAGCACAGTAGCTAGCATTACGGCTGTTTCACTCTTGGGCATCGCAAGTATTGTCCGCAGACTGTGCCAATCAAATGTTGCGTACGCAACCACAACCATGACGGCGACGAGTGCTGCCATGGGAATCTCTGCAACGATTTCTCCAAGTGACACAACAAGAATGAGCAAAAACACTCCAGCTAAGAACGTGGAAAGACGAGTGCGAGCACCTGAGCGCACGTTGATCATGGTCTGTCCGATCATGGCGCAACCACCCATGCCACCAAAGAATCCAGTGACAATATTTGCCACTCCTTGACCCCATGATTCCCTGGTCTTATTTGATCTGGTGTCGGTAATGTCGTCGACCAACTTGGCAGTCATCAGACTTTCCATCAGCCCAACGAGTGCTATCGCTAATGCGAACGGCGCAATGATTGTCAGAGTTTCGAGGGTAAAGGGAACGCTAGGAATTCCCAGCACCGGCAAACTGTCGGGGAGTTCGCCTTGATCACCCACCATGGGAACGTTTAGGTTCAGGACGGTCACTGCAACCGTCAGAACGACAACGGTCACCAGCGGAGAGGGGATCGCGGTAGTAATTCTGGGGAGAAGCACAATGATCGCAACACCAATAACAACCATCGGATAAACAATCCAAGGAACATCAACTAGATACTGCAGTTGCGACATGAAAATGAGTATTGCCAGTGCGTTGACAAAACCCACCATGACACTGCGCGGGACGAATCGCATAAGTCGTGCAACACCGGCTAAAGCTAAGAGGATCTGGAAGATCCCACCGAGAATGACCGCTGCAATCAAATACTGCAAACCGTATTCGCGTGCCAGGGGTGCAACGACGAGTGCAATCGCTCCGGTTGCCGCTGAGATCATGGCAGGTCGGCCGCCGGTGAACGCAATAGTCACTGCCATGGTGAAAGAGGCGAATAGCCCCACTCGCGGGTCCACTCCCGCCAAAATGGAGAAGGAAATGGCTTCGGGGATCAGTGCGATTGCGACAACGAGTCCTGCAAGAACTTCGGTTCGCATGACTCTTGGACTCAGCCAAGCGGGACGAGTTATCGAGATGGAGGTTAAAGACACTTGATTTACCTTAACGACAGTACAGTTTTTAACCTAATCCCAATCCAAAAATCTAGGAACACCAACAAATTTCGGCTCGGACGCCAATATGCCACAAAGTTTCCGGATCACTGAACGGTAAGGGCATCCATCGCTTGTGTGCCTCCTTGCAAATATGCTCCATCCATGATTCGTCCAATCCTCGCTGCTTTCATTGCGGTCAGCCTCCTTGTTTTCCCTCAAAGCGCGGCTGCTGCAGCCGATGACTCGACCGTGCACCAGATTGGGACCTACGATTATCTAGTCCAACCGGACTTCACCGGACTTGCGCAAGCCGACAAGGTAACCGAAGACACCACTCTTGGTTTGGGAACATTCGCCAATCTTGATGGCGAGTTGGTCATGGTGGGCGGGGTTGCCTATCGGGTACCAACAACCGGGATCCCCGAGCGAATCACAGGCAAGGAGCTCACGCCATTTATTCAGGCGATTAAATTCAAACCAACTAAATCCGGTCCCATTCCCCCCGGTACCCAATGCAGCCAACTGATCCCGGCCATTAATGAACTTGTCGGAACGGATCAAGGAATCATTGCGGTTAGGGTCCGCGGGACCTTCACGAAACTAGAAACCCGCAGTGTTCCCAAGCAAACACAACCCTGGCCAAGTCTTTCCACCGTAATTAGTCAACAAACTCAGTTCACCCTCGACGGCAACACAGCTGTACTCGTCGGGTTCCGTCAAGGATCAGACTTCCTTGGAGTTGGTCAACCAGGGCTGCACCTTCACGGACTAACGCCCTCAAAAAATGCAGGAGGTCACGTCCTGTCCTGCACTGCAGGCAGTGACGTGCAACTCTCAGTTCAGCGTGCATCCTCGGTCGACATAAAAAACTGACGCGGAAGTGGTGGCAACCGAAGTCGCCTTCAACTTTTAATGAAGCCGTGACATGGATCGCTGATTTGAAGATTTGATACATCCGTGTCGAGATAGCGATTGCAGCAGCACCCAGGTTTCAACTGGCAGAAGCCCAACCATAGATTTGAGGTGTCAGAGCCAGAGAGGGTTGGATTAAGAGAGTCAAGGCTGAGGCACCCAGAAGTGTCACGGTCAAGGTATTCCGCATTTTGATAACCAGCCTTTCCGTTGGTATCGCTCAACCCTGAGAGCTACCTTTGAACATCTATTGCGGTGATGCCACCTGATCAACGACCGGTTAGTTTCGCTAATACGGCTGCAAAGATAAGTTGGCTACGGATCAAGCCCGAGTACGGCAGCAAGTTCTGGTGGTACATATCCAGCGATCACGTCACCCGCGTCAATCTCTTCGACCGTTGCTATTTTCCGGCCAAGTAATAGCGTTCGGACATTGAACCAGCCGGTAAAGACCTCACCTGTTTTTCCGGGCCGTGGTAAGTCTGTTGCAGGGGTCCCAGCATTGTAATTTCCGCTCGCAATGCTGTTCCCGGAATTTGCGCCACGGTAATTAAATCGAATCACCAGCGCCCCTCGCCTAATCCATTGAGCGTAAAGTGTTTGCCCTCCTACTGGCATTGCGAAGGAGTCACCTGGGTCGTAGGCGATCCCAGTGCCATCACTCTCTGTCGTCCACCTATTAAAAGCCAATCCAGCACTGACAAGATCGCCCACACCAGAAACAATGACCGTGCTACCGACCGCGTAGGCACCCGAATCAATCGGGGCGCTACCGGCGCTGGATCCTTGATCGTTGTACGTGACTGTGTAAGTAGGAATACCAACAGACACTGTTTGTGTTGCTGATCCCACTTGGCCCCAAGCATCTTCTATGTTGAAAACGATGGATGTGGTACCTGAAGTGCCGTAATCAGGAGTAAAGGTTAGAGCGCCGGATGAAGTGTTAACATTCCACGTGCCGACGCCGCTTACATAAACATAAGTGCGACAAACTCCTGATGTCGGTTCGACGACACACGCGCTGGAGGTGACCAGGTTTGTGCCAGTAGGGGAGGGAGTAAATGTAACTGGTGTATCTCCAGCCGTTGTCACATTTGAGGCTTGCACTACCGGATCCGCGGGGTCCGCTACGGTGATTGTCAAAGAGTTTGCGACTTCTGAACCACTGTAAGTAGCTTTATAAGTAACGATATCGGTGCCGGCATAGCCCGTAGCCGGTGTAAACGTTACTGCTTTGTATGGTGAACTGGAACTAACAACGTAGGTCCCAATACCTGACTTTGTGAGAGTCGATGAGCAGGAGTTATCTGCAGGATCCACGACACAAGCACTTGTGGGGGTGACAGCACTACCACCCAGAGCAGTCAGCACTTCCATGGTGACCGTTACAGGGTCTGGGGCTGTCGTCGATCCTGAGGCAGGAGCAACATAGGACTGAGGATTCATCACTACGCTGATGGTCGCCGTACCAGATTGACCGAGCGTATCGGTTGCTCGATAAGTAATCGTTGCTACGCCGACATAGGGAGTAGAGTCGAACGAGCCAAATGTCACTTCGCCCGTTGAAGTATTTACCGTCCACGTTCCAATTCCTGCTTGGGTTACAGATGTCTTACAAATAGAATCACCAGGGTCGATCACGCATGCGAGCGAGTTATCAATATTTGTACCTGTGATGACAGGCACTATGTTCAGGCTTGAGGTGGTTGTCGTCACCACCGTGCTAGTTCCGAATGAGACGGTGGGTGGTGCCAGTGTGGTTACTGTGGCTTGTGCAGGTGTGGAGTCTGACGTACTTACTCCGATCACAGTACTTCCAACATATCCATTAACTGAATTGACAAAAGTGCCAATTTCGGCTGGTATGCGACCGTCATAAGTGAACACGCTCGAGCTGTTTCCGGGAATATTCAGTGGACCAACGAAGGAAATCGTGTTTGTGCCGTCCGTTGTTCCCAATGATGGGGTCACGGGTGTGCCGTTCTGTGTTGCCGAAGCCGATACGTAGGTCACTCCCAGAGGAAGTGTGTCCACGAGGTTGTCAAGGGCAACAGCATTGGCTGCGGAGTTGGAGACTGTGACTGTATAAGTGATGTCTGTTGTTCCTGTGCTCCGCGCGGTGGGTGATGATGCCGTTTTGGAGATACTCAAAGAGTTGGAAACCCCGGTCACTTGAGGAAGGGAAGAAGGGTACGTCCCCGTGTACTTCATCTGGCTACCCGACGAAATGTAGTTTACTGGCACAATCTCGGCGCTTGAACTGCTTATTCCGACTGCTGTAAAGGTGTAAACGGTTGTGTAATTTCCACCATATGTTCTGGTGTCCATGCCCGTTAGGTGCAATACGTCATTAAACGTGGTGGTGTCTGAATCATCCCCCCATGAACTCGTTTGATTGGTTTTTATTTGTGTCCCAGTTAATCGCCATGACCCTGCGGGGAAAGTTGCTTTGGCAGCTGGCGTCATTGTGATCTCCTCTGTGCCGCCAATGGTCCCGGTGTCTCCTTTTATCGTGACCGTCGCTGTTGATCCAAGGCTGCTACCGGTGGCGGCGAATGCTATCGAGACAATTTTATTTGCACTTGCGCCGATTGTGCCGTCATCAATGGTGAGGATTGTCTGAGTTGACGAGCACACTGGCTCAGCCCCTGCAGCACTGGGATTGCCCGAGTAAATAGTGAGCAGGTGAGTTTGCGGGGTAGAAGTTCCCGAGACTGCTTTAGCTAGAAAATAAGTAGTTGCTGGGCTCGCCGAAGTTACATCACCGCTTGGAAGCGAGTTGGGCTGTCCCGGGGCCAGGGACAGTTTGTCACCTTGAAAATTTGCAAGGGTGACCCACATATTCTCGATTGGGTCGCTTGGATCTGGTGTCACTGTGTAACCGAGATAACCTGCGTTAAATCCATTTCCAATGTCAACTGGGAAATTGGGGTCGGCGAGAGGCAAAATAGATGGTGCTCCACCTGTATTGCAATCCGGCACAACTCCCGCTTGGGTTGGCGCCGGACTAACAACACCAATGGCTGTAGCGCCAATCACAGCCAGAACAAGGGCAAGCCCCGTCTTTTTATAGACCCTTGACCTCATGGAAGTCACCTTTCAACCCTTGTACAACGTTATGACAGCAATGTTCCCCCGTGCAGAGAATGTTCCCCCGTGCGGAGCATCATTATGACCCCACTGTAATTGAACATTTGTACTCGGGGTCTATTTGTCGAATTGTCGAAAGTGAATTAATATTTCCTTCTACGAGTGGCATGATTCTCGCCCAAATTGGTTGTCAGTAGATGCAATAAAGCCCTGACAGTTCCCATCACTTAAGTGTCGGTAAACGACACGTGAAATGCTAATTCCCAGCAAAAATGGTCCAATCCAGTCAAAGACCAGCATGTTTGGTGCGAACCTATTAATTGATCAAGACTCCATGGCCGGGTCTTTCCTTTTCAGTGGAGGATTTCTCATCCTTCACATCACCCCCCATCCTCTCGTAATTTCCCCGCAATCAACACGGGATCGAGGACTTGGATCGGGGACCCAGGGGCACTGGGACATTGGGACAAAGAGGCAAGGCTAGGCCAAGAAGAAGATCACACCAAGCCGTTTCCATTTAACTTAATTACTGCAAGTTAAGCGATACCCAGGGACTACTTACCCAGCCACACTTTGAAAATATGTGTCCACCCGTTGGCTCCCATGTTGGTGGAAATAACCTGTCCACGCGCGCCTGAATACTTACCTGATCCACCGATCACTGGACGGATTGTGGTTTGTCCTGCCGCAATGGTTGCCCCCGCGGCTGGGTAAAGAGAGACCCCTCCGAGAACCATCTGATCTTTTTCCGTTCCGAAAACAAAGGTGAGATTCGATGAACGCAGTTCCTGCCCACCGGGCATAGCCGTATCAAGTGTGGTCAATGTTCCAGCCAAATACTGACCATTAGCAGCCACACCGTTAACCGCCATGGGAATGAAGAAGGTCCGCAACGCACCAATCCCGGTTCCACTCACCGCAATCGGGTTCACCGCCTCGTGATACACGCGAACCGTGATGGGCTTGTCCGCAGCGGTTGCAGGAGCAACGGCGACAGCGGTCACCAATCCAATGGACATGATCGAGGCAAGAAGTAAGCGAGTGATTTTCATGATCGAATCGTAGTCATAGATGCCCTAGCGGCACTAAGCGCAGCACGCGCCTCTACTCTCCACGGGTGGCATTTCTGTGGTGGATGCAGGATCGGGATTGTCGTCCTTGATCACATAAAACTCCCACGGCGTCCCATTGGGGTCGTGCAACCACACCTTGTCCTGCACGGCGTAACAGCAGGTGGTGTCACCTTCCTCCAGATCAACCAGACCTGTTGCATCAATACGCTCCCGAGTCTGCGAATACGCCTCGGCGGTGGGCTCTTCCACACCCAGGTGGTTCAACGCTCCCGCGACCCCATGTCCACGTGCGTCAGCTCCCACCTCGATCAGCACCAGTTTCAGCGGTGGCTCTGCAATTTCAAAGTTGGCGTACCCTTCACGGAGCTTGTGGGGCTGAACCCCGAACACCTTTATATAGAAGTCAATGGAGGCCTGCAGATCAGCGACACTGAGGGCGAGTTGTAAGCGAGACATGTGAACCTTCCGTATTGATTGTTATCGATATAAAAGGTATCATCCGCATAGAGATTCGTCAATATAGATTTCTTATCGAAAAGGGAGAGTTCCAATGGCACCAGTAATTGCTACCGATGAACCGCGGATCTTCAGCATTACCGAGTGCTGCTCCCCCGTCGCCACACCACACTTCACCAGCACAGACGCCGACAACCTGGCCCGTGTACTCAAAGCCATTGCCGAACCTGCACGCCTACAAATCCTGAACCTGATCCGTGTCAGCGAAACTGGTGATTCCTGTGTATGTGACATCACCGATGCCCTCAATCTCAGCCAACCAACAATCTCCTATCACCTAAAAAAGATGGTGGAAATCGGATTACTGAAAATGGAGAAGCGCGGATATTGGAATTGGTATTCGATTAACGATGATCAACTGGCGGGCCTGCAGAAAATCTTCGCGACAGCGCCGGCTCTCCGCAAAAAATAATTCCTACTTGAATGCTTTTCAAGGTTCGTTAACTTAACCCGACTTGCGGGTATTCACGTAGTCACTCACAACGTAATCACCCAATCGGTCTGGGTCCGTTGCAAGGACCTTGCCACCGTTGCGGCGCGCCATGGTGTCTAGGAAGCGCGCGAGCTGCGGGTCTTCACCCAGCCGAAACCAAGTGATGGCAACTTTTCTGCGGGTCATTTCATCAACTGCCTGAACCGTTAACTGGATTGTCTCGGGGTCGGGAGGCCAGTTAAACCACCAATCACCTTGCGACACTAGGTGCGCTGTTGGTTCACCATCAGTTACCACCATCACAATGCGTTGGCTTCCTGGGTGCTTGTCAAGGAATCGACCGGCAAGCATGAGTGCATGCTGCAGATTAGTTCCAGGAGTTTCACTCGCTTGCAGGTCGGGGATATCCATCGGGTTCACGACACGGGCGAGGTTCGAGAAACCAATTACTTGCAATGCATCTAATGGGTACTTCGTTGACGAGAGTGAGTGAAGCGCCAACGCCATTGTTTTTGCGGCGCCCCACGTGTCATTGATCAACATTGAATAAGACTGGTCAACCAATAACACGACGGCTGCCTTGGTCATGTTTTCCGTTTCGGCTACTTCGAAATCTTCCGGGTGCAACTTCACGGTGTCACCCGTTGCCAAGCGCCTAAAAGATGCATTTTGGGCCGTGCGCACAATGTCAATAACCCCGTCGTCACCAAAACTCCACTGACGGTGGGTCCCCGTTGCTTCACCCGATTTTCCAGTCTTGTGCATCTCGTGTCCGCCGCGGGCGGCACTGTCTAAATGTTTGAAGACTTCACGCAATGCCGATTCACCGATACGCCGAACCGCTTTGGCCGATAGTCGCAGGGAGTCCCCCTCGGAAACGAGGAATCCTTGTTCCTGTAGTTCTTTTTGGAGTTGGATCATTGCTTCGGCCTCTGCACGCGCCGCCTGACCCATGGTGCGTTCCAAAAGATCCAAATCAATTTCGGTTGGATCCCCCAGTGAATCCGCATCACCTATTTGACCAACAAGGGATTCAAGATCCCCCATCTCGGCCAATGCTTGGGTTGCCTGCGGTAAACCCTGTGATCCATCACCATTTAATGGCGTCCCCTTGCGACGTGAAAACTCAGGACGCAATGCCCTCAGGTGATCTTGCATTTCAGCCATGTGATCCTGTAAGCCCATGTCTGCCATGGCCTGCTGCATTGCCTCGGCGAGTTCGGCTCTCTGCTCGGGTGACATGGACGCAAGCATCCGATCCATTGCAGCGGATTTTCGCGCAAGGTCATCAATGAATTCGTCAAGTGTTTCCGGGGCATCGGGAAAAAAGTCTTTATGTTTTTCGATGAACTCCTTGTAGTCGTCCTCAGTAGCGGACCCCTCACGGTGTTTGCTCAACAATTCATTCAGGTCCTGCATCATTTGCCCCATGGCCGCTTTGTTCTCCGGGCTTGACATATTTTTTAGTGACTCACTCATGCCGGCGAACTGTTGATCAATAACGTCACGCTGTAAGCGATCTTTCATGTCGGTAAATATTTGTTGGGCAACGGGTGAACGCCACTGGTAATTTTCAAGTTCTGCCATTGCGCGCGGGATGTCATCAGGTAATGCATCTAAGACCGCTTCAGCAAAGCGGGCGTCATCACTTGGGTCAGGAAAGAGTGCACCGCGCTCGACTTCAATTGCCTCGGCCAACATCTCATTTAGGTCATCGAGCAAACCGTTCATGGAAGCTGACTCACGCACTTTGTTGTAACGGTCACGTATGTCGCGATACATCTGCTCTAAACCCCGACGACCCTTGCTCCCGGTGCGCATTAAGTCACGCAATGCTTCTTGCACTGACTGGCCAGCAAGGATTCGCTCACCTAATTCGTCAACACCCTTACCCGTGTCGACGAGGGGGGCGAGCGGATCAGGGCCCCCGGAAAAGGGCCCGTAAATAGATGGCTTGCGCCTGCTCAAAGCTCTGGAACCTCGGTGACGGAACTGCCGTAGGTACTTGTTCCGTCTTGCTGGTCTTTATCAATTCGACGGGTAAGCCAGAGTCCTTCAGCCGCAAACTCAATGCACGAGGCAACCAGTCCGGCCGACTCCGCCATGTGTGCTTCGGTTGCGGTCATTAGCGATCCAATACCCTCCATCGGGCCAACGGCCTCCAAGATCGACGCGCTACTCATTAAATCCGAGGTTGCCAGAGTGTTTCCCGCGTCAAACCAGTCAACCAGGTTGGTGAGAAACACCCGAGTGCTCTGCCCACCCAACAGCGCACGCCACGAAGCCGCCGTTGCTTGACGAGCCAGCAACGTGAGGATCTCAACCTCGGAGCCTTCTTGGGAAACTTCGAATTCAACCTTGCCCCGAAGGGATGACACAACGTCTTCCAAATCACCGATTCTCACAACAGGCTCACCGTCACCATTGATTGCGGCCCGCCGCAGCGCAGCACCGGATAACTCCTCTACGCACGCGATCGAAAACCGTGCAGAGACACCACTGCGCTGGTCAACATAACTCGACTCGCGAACCAAACCGGTAAACCGTGCCACAACATCAAGTATGTGTTGCGGGATCACCGCTTGGATTGCTGCTTCTTGTTTTATCAATTCAATTTCCAGTTGGAGGTCGAGTGGGTAGTGGGTGCGAATCTCAGCACCAAAGCGATCTTTGAGCGGAGTAATGATTCGACCACGATTGGTGTAATCCTCTGGGTTAGCACTCGCCACCACCAACATGTCCAGCGGCAACCGCAGGTTGTATCCGCGAACCTGGATGTCGCGTTCCTCCAAAATGTTCAGCAACGCAACCTGAATCCGCTCAACGAGATCAGGCAGTTCGTTAATCGCAAAAATTCCGCGATTCGTACGCGGGATCAGGCCGTAGTGGATCGTCTCAGGGTCTCCCAAAGAGCGACCTTCAGCGACCTTAATCGGATCAATGTCACCGATCAGATCCCCAACAGAAGTGTCAGGGGTAGCAAGTTTTTCACCGTACCGCTCACTGCGGTGACGCCAACTAATCGGGAGTTGATCCCCCATCTCACTTGCCAGTGCAATGCAGCGAACACAAATGGGCGCCGTCGGTTCATCACTGATCTGACAACCCGTTACGTGGGGACTCCACTCGTCCAACAAATTAATCAGTGAACGAATCAACCGGGTCTTTCCTTGACCGCGCTCACCGAGTAGCACGAAATCGTGACCGGCCAGCAATGCCCTTTCAACCGCCGGACCCACCGTCTCTTCAAACCCAACAATCCCCGGCAAAGTCACTGATCCTTCCCGCAACTTGGCCAATAAATTCTCTTGTATTTCAGCCTTCACCGTGCGCGCACGGTAGCCACTAGCAACGAGTGATCCAAGATCCGTCGGCAAGTCAGCGGGGCTCATCAGTGCAGGTTTTCCCATATTTGCACGATAGATGACCCCAGTTCCTACCGCAACCGCTGAATTGAACCCATAATCGATTCAAATAACGAAAACTTTAGGTCAACAATTCGCGACGCGCGGCGTCCCATTCCGGGTCAGTCGGACTACTAAAGATCAGATTTGCACGTTCCCACGAAACCCAATTGTTTTCAACGAGTGGAACAATTTTTGCCTCAGGCTGCCCCAGCACCGTGACCGTGACCGTCTCACCGGCTTCCACCTCACGCAGGACTTCGCTGGCATTCAGACGTAAATCCCGGACCGCAATCGCTGACATGATCTCAAAGTAACACTCGTGCTATTACATTGCTATTAAAAACTCACGAACTCAAAACTCAATCCAATTTAGGTGAGCCAGCATTGACAGCCGTAGAGGACCCGCTGTGAACTAAAGCCAACTGCCGTCCGAACCTGACATGGCACCCTCTCGCAACTACAGTCACTCCATGCGCCCACGATCACTCACCTTCGCCGGCATGACTGCCGCCCTATTCACCTTGACCGTCCTCACCACCTCCGCTTCTGCAGTTGACGCTCCCATTTCCCCCAGCACCTGGAATGCCTACGCAGCCGCGATAACGGACTCGGCGGTGAGCCGCCCCGGTGAAGTAGTGAACGATCTTCTACTTCCGGATCCCTCCGATCCCCGAACCCAATGGCGTGCGTTCAACGGGGTTCCCCACTTATTGGTCCAGCGCCTCTCGTGGCGCGCAGCTACGACCGTTGCTCCCGGCGAAGCATTCACTCTCTCAGGAAACACTTTTGTAGCCGTCCCCGAGGAAGTTGACGAAGTGTGCGCTGAATACAAGTGCACCCAACTCAACGAATCCAAACTCAACTTGCAACTCGCTCAAGTCCTTGGCCTTCCACCGGATGCCGGTTACAACGTTATTTCCCGCTTCTGGGTTAAGCCCAGTGATCTGATCCGACCCTGCACCAATGTCGACATCACAGTGACCTCCTGTCCTCAAAGCGTTGTCAACACCGTGAGTCAGGCAGGGGACTGGAGTTCTTTCCTGTTCAATCAAGCCATGGATTCCTGGCGAACCCAACGCACCGGCACCCAGCAGCGCATTTCCTGCGCGAACGACTTTGAAAACAAAACCAAGGGCAATTGTTTCGGCTATCCCTGGACCCGCTTGGGCTACACATTCGACTGGACACCTGCCGCGAAAGATGACCGCGGAGTTACCGAGTTTGTCGTTGTCGAAGGCAGTCAAGCCTTCTTTGAATCCTTCGGCACCGCCCGCACTTACTATCCGTATTCACGCAAGTCCTAAAGAGGATTTAAAACTTTTAATTATCGATGCTCTCTCCCCGAACCCGCGAACCCACGAACCACCACAGTCCGGCATCACTGCCCTAAAGCAGTGCGAGCACTGTTATCGCAAGGATTGAATAAGCCATCGAGCTAGTTCACGAACAAAATAATGCTTGATTCATTCAGTCACTCAACGTTTGCATGAATACGTGTAACCACTGACCCGTACGCCATTGCGCTCCCACCAAGAGAGGTAGCAGCGCCCACCGGTGTCCACCCTCCAAGTTGAACTCTCGGCGTAACTCTTTTTTCCAGCAGATCCAGGGAAGACTTGCTTGGCGGCATAGATCAGTAGCGGGTTCCGATTGTCATTGAATGCGTACGGACGAGAACTGATGTAGGTGGAGTAGGAAGCGTAAGCCTTCAAACATGCGTCGGATTGTTGTGGAATCCAACTGGTCAAACTCGGTTCCAACTTGCCCTTTTTCTTCATGTTGAAAACTAGAGTGAAATTAAATGGATCAAATGGGCCTAAAACGGGACCAATGGGGTTGCTACGCGCAGGTGCAGCAACGTTGTAGGCAACTAACCCGTACTTATCTTTCTTCTGCATGGGGAAAGTGAATTCGAATGCTCCCTGTGCATTGGTTGTGGTGCTTGCAAGTAGTTCTCCTCGGTAATTCGGTGACTTCACCTTTCCCGTATACAGGTTCAACGTGTCATTGGGAGAAGGAATACCAGAGCGGAAGAGTGTTCCCACCACTGAAATGTCACCACCAGGTTTAGTTGTGGTCTTTCTTTGCGTCACAACAAGGTTGCTCTCAAATGGCGCCCCTGAACCTTGCTTCGCGCACGTTTCACGCACCCGCTCAACTAAATACGCTTCTTCACCCCAAGGGATCAAGTCCATGTCAAAAATCAGCGGAGCTAAACGCGGAAATCCGTTCTCCGCCGTGATGCGGACCTTAATCTTTGTTACCGGCGGATTCTCCACTCGGGGACCCGTCACCATGAACTTGCACAAACCGAATGGCATAGTGATCGAGGTCATGGATGGCTGCTGACTCTCCCGCACCACAAACATTCCCATGTACGGCTCCATTGGGATGGACCACATGTCGAGTTGCACCGCTACCGGATCGTTGTAGGCAAGTTGCGTCTCGACTTTAAGACGATCACCGTCATTAAACGGTGTTCCATCTTGTCTGGTGAGATCTATCTGTGTCGACGTACACGAAAGAGAGTCCTGCGGATCCGGAGAGAACATCGGCTGCACCTGAGCAGCCAGTCCAGCGGGTTCAGCCAAAGCGGGCGAACCAGAGACACCCAAAAGCACGGCAAAGGCGCCAACAGTCACCAGCACCTAGCGAGTCACTCTCCGTCCAGATCCCACGTCGAAAAGGCTACTGCTCCCAGAGTTAGCATGCAGTCTTTATCGCCAACTAGCGAGGTGTTGAATCGTTGCATCTGACCTTCTCCAGTTACAGGATTAACCAGAGTTGCGAGTTAGTGTCAAAGGCAAATGATCTCGAACACACGGGTCCCCCTGAACCAGCATTTACCCATTCAGCCCATGATCTGCTCCAACCACCAGAAAGCCCTGTCCCCCAAGCCAAGTGTGAATCCTCCACGTTTGTGCAATCGCCGGTAATCGGCATGCCTACTTGCTGCAGTAATGGCTGCATGCCCGAGATTTCTTCGGTCGGTTGCGGCGCAGGGTTAGCCACGGTCACGGTGAAGTTAGTCCGCACGATGGGACTTTCCAAGGCATAGGCCCGGAAGGTGGTCGAGCCAATGACAGAGGGGGCTGTCAGGAATCCAGCGGGCACGCTGATCTGAATGGTTCCAGGGCCAACAATGCCAGCCACACCACCGTTGAAACCGATCTCAAAATAACTACTATCTTGGTCGTCGTAGCAAACATTGGTTTTTACACCATCTCCCCAACTACTAAAGAGTGTGCTTGTGTACGTCACCCCAGTTGTAGCGCACGTCAATACATTGCCCGAAAGGGTGCCGTTATGACTACCCAGAGTGCTCAGACTCCATGTTCGGGTTCCATTGTCCTCCCAAAACCCTACCCAGCCCGTGACTGTTCCCGTCACATTCAAAGTGAAAGTTGCGGCTGGGCTACTACCGGGCGCCCACGACGCTGGACTAACGCTCACCGAGGCAACGTTTGCCTGCACACTTCCTGGTGGAGATATCCCGGCAAGAAGCAGAGCCAGAGCTAGGACTAAAAAGATGGATCGTTGGCGAGTAGCCAAATTCGAGAGCACAATTCGTCCTTCGGTTAGCCATTACATAAACGTGATCCGCCTGCAAAATCTAACACAAACAGCCCACAGTTCAATCACGACGTAAGCTTCGTTACGAGTCGAGAACAACATCAAGGCAAAGAACCAAAATCTTTCTCACGAACAAAATAACTGATCGCAACCAAACCGACCCGTGATATGGTCCGCACAGCGAGTGTGAACCATCTGTGGTTGCCTGACTTTCCAGTTGGGCAGCCACTTTTTGGTGGAAGATCTTCCATCTCACTCACCCCCCACTCTCCCCGCAGATTGCCCGCGCAAACCAACGGGCTGCGAGGTCAAAGACGGAAAGTGTGTCGGCGTAGTCACACCACCACACGAATCACTTCATAAGCAATCTAGATCAATACTGCCAACTCGGGTAACCCCCAAAAAGTCGCATATGAATAACAATCTCTACCCCAAACCGTAACAACGAATCCAACACCGGCGAAAGATTCACTCTCACTTCCCGTAACGGAATCAATAGATCCGCTGATGTACCCCGTGAAGTGAATGAATCGAGCAATGAGGAGTATCGCTATTCCTGAAGGAAGAGATCGATTCTGCGTGCATGGATCCGGAATTTTAAGGATCGGAATCAAATATCCGACTCGCCTTGCTGCACCTGACTTCTCATGTACACGTGCGCGCGCTCGTCTTTTAGCACCCCGTAGGGGTGCTTTGAGTTGTGTCAGTGCTCAACACATCCGTTGAGCCAAATAAAAACTGACGAAAGGAACGTTATGCCCAACGGCGGATACCCCAGGCACCTTCTCACTCCACTGCGTGATTCAGGAATGGAAATCCTGACATCGGGTTGGAACATCACTGTAAGGCGCAGACATGAAGGAGGGTTCTATGAATTCGGTGGACTCAATGAAATTCAAACCTCCGCGTTGCTCTACCACTTGCTGTATTGGATGGGATTCCAAGATGAGGAACAGCTCAAGTCCATTCGGCAAAGCCTGGAGCTCAAAGGATTCAAACTCAACCCTCACTACAACAAGCACGGATGCCTCTACGACTACTAACCAAAATGATGGAGGTGGTGACGGCTCATGCCGTCACCACCTGACTCACCACCAATCAGTTTCTGATCATGTGAAGCAGCCATCGAAGTAATTCACGTAAAGCAATGCTTGACGCAATTACTCCAACCCGTGTTAAGATTCGCTTGTCTAGTGCGAACCTCTTGAGAAGGCCCAGCCATTTAGCTGGGCCTTTCTCTTCAGGCAAAGGAATGTTCATCCTTCCCATCACCCCCACTCCCCTCGACAAATTTCCCGCACAACTTCACGGGAGGCGAGGTTTATGGTCAGTGACCAAGAGGCAACAGCGCACAAACAAGAAAACTCAACGATCCACACGCTAATGCGCAAGAAATGAGAAGGACAGAGACAAATTTAGGTTGTGGACAACCGCCCTGAGATCTCAACAGCCAAACAATGTAGGTCCCATGCAGCACTATGACTGCCAAAGCGAAACCGCAACACAGATCGGGGGGATCACATGGAGTCTGAGAACGAGACCACGCCACCAGTACAAAGCCCGATGCAACGTAACCCGTGGAAGTGGATCGGAGTCATCGCGCTCGTTCTAGCGATCACGTCACTCACAGGCCTAGTACTCGTTCAGCAGCAAGTCATTGGATTGGAATCAGCGACCTCCTAGTATTCCGAGGCACGGGTGCGCAGAAGCACATTCAAGACCGAGTGTAAGAGTCCGCATGGTTCGGGCTGGGAGATCTAACTTGGCAGTGTCGACCGTCTTTGGCTAAGGCTCCACGTGATTTTGCCACAACATTTGACATATAAGTGACATAAGCTTGAGTTCACAGACGGAGGGCTTGTGAAGAAACATATTTCGGTAGTTGGAGCGGTCATTACAACTGGCGGACTTGTACTTTGTGCTCAACGCGGTGAGTCCGGAGAGTTGCCCGGAATGTGGGAGTTTCCGGGGGGAAAAATAGAGTCAGGTGAGTCCATGCAGGAAGCATTGCGACGCGAAGTTGAAGAGGAACTTGGTTGCAGCGTGGAGGTAGGACGCGAGATTGAGTCGACTACACACGAATACGATTTCGCCTCAATCACTCTCACAACCTTCTACTGCCAGATTCTTGTAGGAACTCCGTCACCTAAAGAACACTTAGCACTGAAATGGGTGCACCCGTCGGAACTAAACAAACTTAATTGGGCCCCTGCAGATCTACCCGCCGTGGCTTTCATCCAGATGGATTTGTTGTGAAAGAGATTGACTACATCTGGCCTGATCAGTTTAGGCAAGATATTGAATTCGGTTTTATAGATGGAGCTTCTCCCGGCGTTGGACTCCATAACCCAAAATTGATCCTCAACCATGACGGAAACACAGTTGAGCACACAATTGTTGAAGAACTTGCACGCAGCAACTCATTCACATTTTCGGTTGCCTTTATAACTCAGGGAGCCATCGCACAGCTCAAACAACATTTGCGTGATTTCAAAGGATCTGGAACGATTATCACATCTGATTATTTGACTTTTAATCAACCGCAAGCCTTTTCCGAACTGTTGAATCTAAAAAAACAATTAGGTTTTGACGTCAGGCTCCACACGTCTGGTGCTTTCCACGCAAAGGGTTACATCTTTCAGCAATTGCATTCAATGACAGCGATGATAGGCAGCGCAAACCTGACGAGCGCGGCTCTCTCACAAAACCATGAATGGAATTTGAAGGTCTCCGCTGCAACGGATAGCGATTTTGTGCAGCAAATATCAAAACTACTAAATGAGCAAATTTCTTCCTCGCGACCTCTGGATCAAGAATGGATCGATCAGTACACATCTGTCTACGAGAACACCCCAAAACGAGATCCCATTGAAAACGACCCACGGCCCTCCATTGCTTCCATTACGCCCAACAAAATGCAAGAAGATGCCTTACTCGCCTTGGAATTTGTCCGAGCACAAGGTGCACGACGTGCCGTGATAATTTCGGCGACAGGTACGGGGAAAACAATGCTCGCTGCACTCGACGTTCGAGCATTTCAACCCGAACGACTGCTGTTTATTGCCCATAGGGAACAAATACTTGATCGAACGATCGTTGAATTCAAAAAGGTTCTGGACGGCAAAGACACCGACTACGGAAAGCTAACTGGGACGTCGAAGCAAATTGATTGCAGATACGTATTTGCCACTATCCAAACACTCTCTCAGCTTGAGCTTCTCAACACAGTCCAACCTGATTCATTTGACTTCATAATCATCGATGAAGCTCATAGATCTGGAGCAGTGACCTACCAGCGAGTCGTTGATTATTTTGACCCAAGATTCATTTTAGGTATGACTGCTACACCTGAAAGAAGCGACGGATTCAATGTTTTCGAATTATTCCACTACAACGTTCCTTATGAAATCCGTCTTAACCAGGCGCTCAGCGAGGGAATGCTCAGCCCATTTCATTACTATGGAATTGCTGACCTCACATTGGCCGATGGATCAACAACGGATGATGCCACTGAACTTAATTTGCTCACGGCTCCTGAGAGAGTAAAGCATCTCGTTAGTGCCATCGAAATTTATGGTCAAGCCGGTGTGGCTCCTCGCGGCCTCATATTCTGCAGCCGTATTGAGGAGGCTAGGTCACTGTCGCAAGCCCTCAATAGTCAATCGCTTCGGGGCAATGAGTTGCGCACGGTTGCCCTTTCGGGACAGGATTCTATTGAGGATCGCGAGCGTTATGTTTCACAACTCGAGTCCGGCGATATTGATTACATCCTTACCGTTGACATCTTTAATGAAGGCGTAGACATTCCTTCAGTGAATCAGGTAATCATGCTTCGTCAAACTCAATCGGCGATTGTGTTTGTGCAGCAACTTGGCCGCGGATTGAGATTATCTAGGGGCAAGGAATACTTGGTAGTCATCGACTTTATTGGGAATTACAAAAACAACTTTTTGATTCCCATCGCTCTGTTTGGTGACGAGTCACTTAATAGGGAGTCTCTTCGGGAAAGACTGAACGAAACGGTTGAAGCAGGCGCCCTGCCCGGACTGTCCAGCATCAGTTTTGATGAAATTTCACGTGAGAGAATCCTGAATTCGATAACTAGTACGAAACTGGACAGCCTGGCGAATCTGAAAGTCTCGCTCGAGCTCATGCAAAACAGAATTGGCGATGTACCTGCGCTGTGGGACTTCTATCGATTCCAATCGGTGGATCCAGTTTTACTCGCTACAAAGAAGCAGCATTTTCCGGAGCTCCTTCAGTCGTTGCTCCAAGTAGATGATGAACTCTCTGATTTTTCTTCACGAGCACTTCATTTATTGTCACACGAAGTTCTGGCAGCGAAGCGGCTCCATGAGTTAATCCTTCTGGAAATGCTTCTTGAGAATGGCTCAGTGAAGGTGTCCGAACTACCACTTGCGTTTCAGTCCCAGGGACTTCTCGCAATCGAAGCCCAGGTTTCCAGCGTATTGGACACTTTCACTCTCACTGGTTACTCGCAAGCGGATGTTAAACGCTACCGAGTTGGGATAGCGGAAGTCGTTGGTGACTCGATCCAATCGACAGCAGCTTTCTCAAAAGCTTTTGAAAAAGAGTCAAGCCTTCGCGTTGCCGTCACAGATCTCATTAAAACTGGCAAGGCGCTCATTAGCGACCGCTATCTTTGTGGTTCCCTTTTCACCCCAGGTATGCAGTACTCACGACGGGATGCGGCTCGACTCGTGGGATGGCCTCGAAGCACAGCATCTACGATTTATGGGTATAAGAGTGATGTCGAATTGGGTGTCTGCACCGTATTTGTCACTCTGGAAAAGTCGGATGAAATAGTCGCCAGCACCGCATATCAGGATCGACTTCTTGATCCTTCAAACATGAGGTGGTACTCAAAAAGCAATAGAACCTTACTGAGCAATGATGTTGCTGGCATCGTCTCAGGATCGGTAGATATTTTTGTTTTTGTCAAAAAGGATGATGCTTTAGGAGCCGATCACTACTTCCTTGGTCGTGCGACAGCACATGATCCACAAGAAACGACAATGCCAGGAAACAATGGGGAACTCCTGCCTGTGGTCACCATGATCTTGAAATTCGATGCACCAATAAAGCAGGGACTTTTCGATTACTTCCATTCAACTGACATCTGAGGTTATTAAATCAAGCTCGTTCACTTGCCACCCTCAGCCGACTTGTTCCAGGTAGACTCGGAGGCTCCAAACAAGTCAGTTTCTCAAGGAGAAATATGCACATCGGTGGAAAACATTTCATCGCAGTAATTGTTTCAACTTTAATTATCACTGGTTCAACGATTCCTGCTTCGCATGCTGCAAGTCCAGTTCCAGGTAGATTTTGTAAAACATCTGATATCGACAAAAAAGTTATGACCTCAAAATACGGTTTGGTGAAGTGCAAAAAAGATGGAAGCAACGCCCGATGGAAGGCAATTAAGTCCCGAAATTTTAGTTGAGCACTTAAAACGTGTAACCGAATTGTGAATTGTTAAAACGATGGAATTAGCCTTTGAAGAAATCTGGCTGTTTCCGGATCCTCCGAGTAAATCAAAGTCCCGATCATCCCTCTCGTGAGAAGCACCTTATAAACATTGAGAACGAGCGCGTGGAACTCTTGATCTGAGACCTTCTTGGTGTTCTTAAAGTCAGGGTCTTTGTTCTCTGATCGTTGGGTTACCCAGCGATCACCGCGTCTGACAAGGTCAGGGCCAATGATCACGCCGTTCCAGTCATATTCGAATCCTTGGGCGGTATAGATGCAGCCGACTTGTCCAAAGCCGCTTGGGTCAGAGGCCCAAAGGGGGCTGGGTGGTGCTCCGCCGACTGCACGTTCCCCTTTGAGGTTCCATGGCCGCGACCACAGTCCGATCTTGACATCGGGGATGAGTTGTCCGTCTTTGGTCGGGTCGCTCCACGGCCAGCAATAGCCTGCGGTCATTCGTGCACTGAAACCTTCATCGTTTTTCTTCTGAAGAAAGCTTTCGAGTTCACTGGGAGACTGCGAGGTCGTGAGGGTGTAACTGCCGTCGGGTTCCCACGCAATGGGGCCACCCTCGGCAAGGCCAAGGAATCGTTCGACCCAATTGATGTAGGCCGCACTGCCACCGCAGCGATATTGATCATTGAGGGAGACTGATTTTGTTTGGATGCCCAGAGCCTTGGCGTAAGCCTTAATCTCGGCTACCGTTCCGAGCTCTCCAGGTCGCACAACTTGATGTTGGTCCAAGAGGAAGACCGGGACCCTGGCTGTTGCAAACAGTTCGTCGATTTGAGCGCGCCCTGTTCGGAACTCCGCTTTGGTGTAACGGTTAACAGATGTCTCTCTGATTCGGTGCGCCTCGTCAAGGATCAGGACATCAAGCGAATTGGGTTCAGCGTCCATGAATGAATTGAAGTACTTGAACAACGATTTGGTTCGACCGGAACCTTTGCCACCGATTCTGCGAAGTGTGGTTGTAAATGATTTTGAACCCGTCGCGTGAAGAACCGTCTTACCTTGCCGCGCTAACTCTCCGAGCAAAGACAGTGCGATCACGCTCTTGCCCGTTCCCGGTCCCCCGGTGACAATCACGGCTGTCTTGGTGTTCCCCCATTGCGCTTGCTTCACGGCGTGCATGACAAGTTCGTAAGCGACTTTCTGTTCATCGAGAAGAACGAACTGCTCACGCTTTTGAATTTCATCGGCTGCAACGGCTAGGAGTTGCTTGCTGGGTCCTTCCTTCATGTTCAAGAAATCATCCGCTGACTGTGTTCCTGGGGATTGTGTGTCGAAGTTCTCGCGCAGGAAGTCATGGAACTTTGATTTCATGTCACCGGTAAACATGCGCAAGTCTCGTCGTTGTTCAACATTGAAAAGTGGATCGACGGTGAACTGGGTTGCGTTATGAAGGTAGGCCGCTGCTGCAACGTTTAAGTGTTGCTCGCTCAAGGCAGGAAGGAAGTCAGTGAGGTATTGCTGGTACCCGCCTACTTGGGTCAACGGGTGAGAAACTGGCCTTCCGCCATAGGCGTCAATGAGTACGAGTTCCGGATTCTCCTCATACAGATCCGCTTGACTCCACTGCTTCAACTCAATTAATACATATGAATTCTTTTGGGTAACCGGATGAACCCCCGCCAAAACAGCATCGATTCGGCGACTGGTCAAAGGAAGTTTCTGCTCGACCAAAATCTCGACATTACTCAACCCGGCTTCAATAAGATCGTTCGCAAGCACCGGCATAGAAGCTTGCCACGAGCGGATTTCTCCGGGGCCCGGCCGAACACCATGTTCATGCAGCATGCGGGCCGTCATTTGTTCGATTGCACTTCCTGATTCGTAAAGCGAACGGATACTAGGACCCGTTCCACGAATCAAACCCACAATGACCCCCAGGCAGCACGAATAAAGTCGTGCGGGTGGAGGTCAATCCTGAATAAGGCGCCTGTCGGGCCGCGATCACATACTAGCGATCTTCAGCGTGCTCAGGAGCGTCCGCGGAAATGACATGCATGGAAATGTGGGACCACATTCAAGCCGGTATTGCCAACCGGTGTCAGGTCGCCAGGTCCAACGGGGTTGCCACCGCCGAGATCGAACAATTTGCGCCTATCTTTGAATCCGGACGAACGGTCGGCTGACTACGGTAAAAGGTGGCAGACTTACGTTGATTAGCAGGACGAAGCACATTCGGGAAGAGAAATAAGGAAAGCCAATGAAGCGAATATTTCCCATTGCGTTACTTGTCGCATTGGCCATGGTTATGCCACAGATGGCAACACCTGCTTGGGCCCACACACCGGTGATCTTGCTCAATAGCGACACCACTCCTAAGGCGGGTCCTTTGTTGGTTGATGGCACGGTCTCGTTTGCTATCCGAGCATCCTTCACCAAATCAGGGCAGAAGAAAGCTTTCCGCGCGGCACTCAAAAAGGGTGAAGAGTTAGTTGTGGAATATTTGATCGTGGATAAGAAACCAGAGAACGCACTCAAGAACAGAAAGCTCCCTCGGTTGGTGGTTACCTCACCCTCGGGAAAGAAAATGGTCATTAAGTTTAACGAACGCACTGACTTCTACTACTCGTCTCTCAACACCAACTACATTTACCTCGCTCGTTACCGTGCACCTGCAGAAGCTGGCGTCTATCAATTCGTGGCGACATCACGTGCACCGGCCGCCGTTGTTCTGGTGGTGGGCGAGAAAGAGATTCCAGGGGAAGTGAAGCGTTAATCGGTTAACCTGTTGCCATGGAATATTCCACCGCGATCGCGACACCGCCGGCTCCCTCGAAGTTGCCTTCGAATCAGTTTGATCACTTTTATAAGGGTGGGTATCGAATTGGGAAGTTGCGTAATGGTCCTGGTGGACCCATGCGCCCGGAGGAATGGATCGCCTCGACCACCACAC
>Ga0208544_10000202_pt1 | contig 49146 bp, 40 predicted proteins | sample DEB08_DNA_9_FD_184526 | JGI IMG/M metagenome (GOLD analysis project Ga0208544, IMG submission 184526) | Aqueous microbial communities from the Delaware River and Bay under freshwater to marine salinity gradient to study organic matter... | ecosystem: Environmental > Aquatic > Marine > Coastal ... | reverse complement strand
TCAATCCCGGTTCAGCGTTTTATCCGCACTTTGAATATCCGCACGAGGCACATGTCATGCATCCTTCGACCATCCGCAGCTCGTAAGAGCCACAGGCCGAACAGGCCTTGCCACGTGGTTTGCCGTTTATTGCAACAACGCCAGCCTGTGGGTCCGACTTTAACCCCAGGCCTTCGCCGGCCAGAAACCCAGTCGAGATCATGTGCTTTTCGATCACCCCACCGATGGCCGCCAGAATTGAGGGGACGTATTTGCCCTGCATCCAGGCACCGCCGCGCGGATCGAACACCGCTTTGAGTTCTTCAACCACAAACGACACATCGCCACCGCGCCGGAACACGGCGCTGATCATCCGGGTCAGGGCCACGGTCCAGGCGAAATGCTCCATGTTCTTTGAGTTGATGAAAACCTCAAACGGGCGCCGGTGGCCCGCAATTACCAGATCGTTGATGGTGATATAGATTGCATGTTCCGAATCCGGCCACTTGAGTTTATAAGTCGCCCCATCCAATTCGGTGGGCCGGTCCAACGGTTCGGACATATAGACCACCTCGGCGCCCTCACTCCCGTCCCGGACCTGATCCGGGACCTCTGACGGGGATGCCTCCTCTGACACCGACAGGACCGACCCTGTCACGTCGTTGGGCCGGTACGTAGTACAACCTTTGCAGCCTTGATCCCACGCCGCCATATAGACATCTTTGAAATCATCAAAGCTGATGTCTTCGGGGCAGTTGATGGTTTTCGAAATGCTGCTGTCGATCCACTTTTGCGCGGCGGCCTGCATGCGGACGTGATCCAGCGGGGCCAGCGTTTGGGCGTTGACGAAATAATCGGGCAACGGCGCATCGCCCTTGAGGTCGCGCCACATCTGGACGGCATAATCGACGACCTCTTCCTCCGTCCGCGACCCGTCTTTTTGCAATACCTTGCGGGTATAGGCATAGGCAAAGACCGGCTCGATCCCCGACGACACATTGCCTGCATAAAGGCTGATTGTGCCCGTTGGCGCGATCGACGTCAAAAGCGCATTTCGTATGCCATGCTGACGGATCGCGTCCCTTACATCTGCATCCATGTGCTGCATTGCACCGCTGGCCAGGAACTTGTCCGCGTCGAACAAGGGGAACGCGCCTTTTTCCTTGGCCAAATCGACCGACGCCAGATAGGCGGCGCGGGCGATCGCGTGCATCCAGCGATCGGTCTGACGCGCCGCTTGTGTGGTTCCATAGCGCTGACCGACCATCAACAGCGCATCAGCCAGACCGGTAACGCCCAGACCAATCCGGCGCTTTGCCTTTGCTTCGGCCTGCTGTGCCGGCAGCGGAAAGCGCGAGACATCCACGACGTTGTCCATCATCCGCACCGCTGTCGCGACCAGATCAATCAGTGCGTCTTCATCCAGCGTCGCACCCGCGCCAAACGGGTCAGCAACCAGCCGCGCCATATTGATAGAGCCGAGCAGACAGGCGCCATAAGGCGGCAGCGGCTGTTCGCCGCAGGGGTTCGTCGCGGCAATCGTTTCGCAATAGTTCAGGTTATTCATCTGATTGATGCGGTCGATAAAGATCACGCCGGGTTCCGCGTAATTATAGGTGGATTGCATAATCGCATCCCACAGGTCGCGCGCCCGCAGGGTCCGGTAAACTTGCCCGCCAAACACCAGATCCCATGACCCATCCGTCTTGACTGCGTCCATGAAGGGATCGGTGATCAGGACGGACATGTTGAACATGCGCAGCCGGGCGGCATCGGATTTGGCGGTGATGAAATCCGCGATATCGGGGTGGTCGCAACGCATTGTCGCCATCATTGCGCCCCGGCGGGACCCGGCGGACATGATCGTGCGGCACATCGCGTCCCACACATCCATAAAGGACAGCGGGCCGGACGCATCGGCGGCAACGCCTTCGACGGCAGCGCCTTTGGGGCGGACCGTGCTGAAATCATAGCCGATACCGCCGCCCTGCTGCATGGTCAGCGCAGCCTCTTTGAGCATGTCAAAGATGCCGCCCATGCTGTCGGGGATCGTGCCCATGACAAAGCAGTTGAACAGCGTCACCGACCGTGCGGTGCCCGCCCCCGCAGTGATCCGACCTGCCGGCAGATATTTGAAATCCGACAGCGCGTCATAGAATTTACCTTCCCAGCCCTTTGGGTCAGCCTCGACGGTCGCCAATGCGTGGGCGATCCGCCGCCACGTGTCTTCGACGGTCTCATCAATGGGCGTCCCGTCCGCCTGTTTGAAACGATACTTCATGTCCCAGATTTGTTCAGCAATCGGGGCGGCAAAACGTGTCATAACGGCGTCCTTGGTATGGGGTCAGTGGCATGTGCAGGGTGCTATCTGTGACAGCATGCGCGGTCCGGGTCAAACGAAACCGGGCCTGTTTTTCCGTTTGCAGTCGCGACGTATCGCCCTACTTTCAGAATCGCAGCGCACACTTTACAAAGCGCTATTCATACTACATCTGGGGTCGCAATTTGGCAACGCACATAAATCTGGTAAAGCTCTCGGTCGGAACCGAAGATATCGGCGATCTTGCCGCATGGCAGGCCAGCAGGCGTGCGCAGACCGATGACGGCCTGCCACGTCACGTCACCCGGATGTGGCCCAAACGCGACGCAGAACTGTTGGACGGCGGTTCGATCTTTTGGGTGATCAAAGGCGTGATCATGTGCCGCCAGCCGATCCTGCGGCTGGACGCATACATCGGCGGCGACGACATTCGCCGCTGCGCCATCGTCTGCAACCCCGGCCTGATCCGGGTCGAAGCGACGCCAAAACGGGCGTTTCAAGGCTGGCGCTATCTTGCCCCAGCCGATGCACCCCGTGATTTGCCCGATGCGCGCCAAGACGAAGAGGCGCTGCCGCCTGAACTGTCCAAGGCGCTGGCGGCGATTGGCGTGCGCTAGGTCCAATCTACGCGACCGCCTCGGGCCAACAGCAAGCCACTCGCGCAAGGAAAAACTGTGTGCCATGATCGCGGTCAGGAGGAGACCACATGACACATTTCCCAAGCCCGCATGCCGATATTGCCCTGACAGATCAATCCATTACCCAGCGCGTGTTCGCGGGACTGGTGGACCGCCCCGACGAGGTGGTGCTGACCGATGGCCCCACCGGGCGCACGATGACCGCAGCGGATTTCATGGATCAGGTGAAACGGCTTGCCAGCGGGCTGACGGCGGCCGGTCTGGGTGCGGGACATACCGTCGCCCTGATGGCGCCCAACCTGCCGGAATACTGTGTTATTTTTCATGCGGTTGCTTGGGCCGGGGGCACGATCACCACGCTGAACCCAACCTATACCGCCAGTGAAGTGCGCCACCAACTGGCGGATTCCAAGGCTGAAATACTGATCACGATCCCTGATTTTCTGGCCACCGCGCTTGAAGGCGCAGGCGACATGGATGTGATCGCGATTGGCACGCCCGCGTTTGCGGCCCTGATGGGGGACCCAATGGACGCGCAGGTCCCGGTCGATCTGGATATGCACACTGTCGTGCTGCCCTATTCATCGGGCACGACGGGGTTGCCCAAGGGCGTAAGGCTGTCGCATCGCAACCTTGTCGTGAACGTGGATCAGATTATCGCAGCGGGCGATTTTCAGCGCGGCGAGGTTGCCGCCGGGTTCCTGCCCTTTTTTCATATCTACGGGATGACCGTGCTGATGAACCTCCACCTTGCCGGTGGTGGGGCTGTGGTCACGATGCCGCGTTTTGACCTGCCGCTTTTTTTGCGGATTTGTCAGGATCATAAATCGCGCCGGATGTGGATCGTGCCGCCCGTCGCGCTGGCCTTGGCCAAGCACCCGTTGGTTGATGCCTATGATCTGTCATCCTTGGAACAGGTGTTTTCGGGGGCGGCCCCATTGGGTGCGGAGCTGTCAAATGCGGTGGCCATGCGGCTGAGATGCATCTCGTTGCAAGGATACGGCATGACCGAACTCAGCCCGGTGTCGCATATATCACCCGTCACAGCGGCCCGCGCGGGTGCATCGGGGTTGGCGACCCCAAACACCACGTGCCGGATCATCGACATCACGACCGGTGCGGACCTGCCTGCCGGGCAAGAGGGTGAACTGTGGATCAAGGGCCCGCAGGTGATGCAAGGCTATCTGAACAACGCAAGGGCGACTGCGGAAACCATTACTGATGACGGTTGGCTGCGCACCGGGGACATCGCAGTGATCGACGCGGATGGCTATATGTTTATCGTGGATCGACTGAAAGAGCTGATAAAATACAAGGGATTTCAGGTCGCTCCCGCCGAGCTTGAGGCGACGCTTGTTGCGATGGACGGGATTACCGATGCCGCCGTCATCGGCCTGCCCGACGATGCGGCGGGTGAGATGCCAATCGCCTTTGTCGTGACCGGTGATCCGGGCCCCGATGCAGACGCGATCAACGCCCATTTTGCCAAATGCCTGTCGCATTACAAGCAATTGCATCAAATACATTTCGTCGACACGATCCCGAAATCAGCTTCTGGCAAGATATTGCGGCGGCTGTTGCGCGACCAGATCAGCCGCCCCTGACACGACAGGTCACAGCCAAGCGAGCGTTGCCGCTGCAAGCACGATATAGCGGGCGCCCTTGGCGATGGTGACCAAAAGAAAGAACGGGACAAGCGGTTCGCGCAGCACCCCCGCAACAATGGTCAGCGGGTCGCCCACAATGGGAAGCCAGCTTGCCAACAGCGACCAGCGGCCATAGCGCCGATACCAGATTTCGGCGCGGATCAACTGGTGCGGCGACACCGGAAACCAGCGCCGATCCCGAAACCCCAGCAAGAAACGGCCAAGGACCCAGTTGATCACCGCCCCCAGAACATTGCCGACGGTCGCCACGATCAGCAGGCCGACAACCGGCCTGTCACCCGCGATCAGCAGGCCGACCAGCACCGCCTCTGACTGCATGGGCAGGATCGTCGCCGCGATCAGCGCCGCCGCAAAAAGGCCGATATAGGCGATCATCCGCGACCGCCGCGCATCATATCCCCAACTTTGACTGCAAATCCTTCAGCTTTGTCCGCTGTGCATCCGTCCAGTTATTGCGGCGCCCGCGGAACAGGGTCGCCTGCGACGCATGGATCAAACCATCGCCCAGAATTTTAAGGCCATTGGCGCGCAGCGTCTCGCCGGTCGAGGTGATATCGGCAATCGCCTCGGCGGTTTCATTCTTGACCGTGCCTTCGGTGGCGCCTTGGCTGTCGATGATCTGGTAATCCGCAACGCCGTGTTCGCGCAGGAATTCCCGCACCAGCCGGTGATATTTCGTCGCAATCCGCAGCCGAAACCCGTGGCGCGCCCGAAATGCCGCCGCCGCCGCATCCAGATCATCCAACGTATCGACATCGACCCACGCCTGCGGCACCGCGATGATCAGGTCAGCCCCGCCAAAGCCCAACAACGCCAGTTCAGCCACCCGCAGGTCCCAATTCGCCAGCTTTTCGCGCACCAGATCGGACCCGGTCACCCCCAGATGAATATTGCCCGCAGCCAATTCGCGCGGGATTTCCCCCGCCGACAGCAGCACCAGTTCAAGCCCATCAATCCCGTCCACAGCGCCCGCATATTCGCGTTCCGACCCCGATTTGCGCAGGGTCACGCCACGGGCACCGAACCAGTCAAACGTCTTTTCCATCAACCGGCCCTTGGACGGCACACCCAGCTTCAGCATCACTTTAACCCCAACGCAAGATCGGGCCGGATCACACCGCCCACCGCGGGCACCGCGCGCCCCTGCCCCAACCGCGCGGTCAGCGCGTCATAGCGCCCGCCGGTCGCTACCGGCGGCAGGTCGGGACGGTCTGTCGCGTAAAACCCAAACACGAACCCATCGTAATATTCCAATGATGTGCGGCCGTAGCTGCCCTCAAACTCAAGCGCGTCTATGTCCACACCGCGCGCGTCCAGCGCATCAAGCCGCGCCTTCATCCGCGTCACAGCATCGCCAATCGCCGGCATATCCACCACGATATCACGCAGCGCGCTCAGTACATGGGGCGCGGTTTCGCGCAGCGCAAGGATCGCATCAATCAACCCGATTTCATCGCCCGAAATGGGCGGTTCAGCGGCATCGGCCCGCAGGGTCGCGATGCGCGCTGCAACCTCTTCCCGGCTGCGCAGCCCGATATCGGGGCCTGCCTTGGCAAATGGATCATCCGCAGCCAGCAGGGCCGTGCGTGTCGGCGGGGCTTTGGCCTGCCCGCCAAAACGGTGCAACAGCGCCTTGAACCGCCCGGGCCGCCAGATGTGGCGCAACAGGGCCGCCTTGCGCGCATCCGTCGTGCGCAGCCCCGTCACGGCGGCGGTCAGAATGCCGATGTCACCCGTCGATGCCCGTACCGGCAAACCCGCCAGCCCCGCAGCGATCACCGCAAAAACCTCGGCATCTGCCGCCGCCGGGTTCTGGCCGTCAAAGACTTCGTAGCCGACCTGCACGAATTCATTCGCGCGGGTCTCGTCGGAGTCTTGCTTGCGGAACACCTTGCCCGAATAGGTATAGCGCGCCGGATCAGCACGGCTTTGCATATGCATTTGCACCACGGGGACGGTAAAATCGGGGCGCAGCACCATTTCACCGCGCAACGGATCGGCGGTCAGATAGGCGCGCGCGCGAATATCCTCGCCATAAAGGTCCAGCAGCGTGTCAGCGGGTTGCAGCACGTCGGCCTTGATGATCTGCGCGCCTTGGGCGGCAAATAGATCGCGCAGGCGCCGCGCCTCGGCCAGAGTTTCGGGGCTATTCGGCATCAGCTTTGACGATCCAGAATGGCGCGCACCTTGGCGATCAGATCACCGCGCGGCACCTCATACTGGCTGGGCCGGTCTTTCCATTCTTCCAGCGTGGCGTTCTTGGCAATTTCCGCACCTAGGATCAGGTCCTTGATCTGCACGACACCTTTTTCAAACTCGTCCCCGCCCGCGATAATCGCGATAGGAGAGCCACGCTTGTCAGCATATTTCAACTGGTTACCGAAACTCTTGGGGTTGCCCAAATACACCTCGGCCCGGATCCCCGCGTTGCGCAGATCGGCCACCATACCCTGATAATCCGCCATGCGATCACGCTCCATGACGGTCACAACGACCGGCCCAAGCGGCGGCGCCTCGGTCGTGCGCTTGGCCCGCAGCGCCGCCAGCAACCGGTCCACCCCGATGGACACGCCCGTCGCAGGCACCGTCTGCCCGGTGAACCGCTTGACCAGATCGTCATAGCGCCCCCCGCCCGCAACCGAGCCAAAGTTGCGCGGCCGCCCCTTTTCATCAGTGATCTCAAAGGTCAGTTCGGCCTCGTAAACGGGGCCGGTGTAATAACCAAGGCCGCGCACAACAGACGGGTCGATGACGATGCGGTCGGCGTCGTATCCTTGTGCAGACAATAGCGCCACGATTTGCTCGAGCTCCGAAACACCTTCCAAGCCGATCAATGACTGACCGACAATTCCACGAAGATGCTTTACTGTGTAAAGATTTTTAACCCAATTGGCTTGTTCAGTTGGTTTCATGTCGAGCATGTAAGCAATTTCAGGATTGCCAAGAAGATACACGTCACGAAGAAGTCTTGCGTACTCGTCTGAAGACGATTCAGCGATCTTCACCTGCGCATGGATTTCTTCGCTAATCCGGTCACCCGCCTCGACAAAGAGCATGATATTTTCGACTTGTTCAGCGCTCAACCCAGCACCTTTCGTGAAATCTCCACTCTCGTCCTTGCGGCCTTCACCCAGCAGTGCACGCACGCCATCCGGTCCTAACCGATCCAGCTTATCAATCGCGCGCAGCACGATGCCGCGCTCGACTTCCTTGTCGTCGCCCGACAGGCCCGCGACCTCCAACACCCCATTCAACACCTTGCGGCTATTCACCCGGATCACATAATCGCCCCGGTCGATCCCCACCGCCTCCAGCGTATCGGCCAGCATCGCGCAAATCTCGGCATCTGCGGCCACGCTGGACGCGCCAACGGTATCGGCATCACACTGGTAAAACTGGCGAAACCGCCCCGGGCCCGGCTTCTCATTCCGCCAAACTGGCCCCATCGCATAACGGCGATAGGGCGTCGGCAGATCATTACGGTGCTGGGCATAAACGCGGGCCAACGGCGCCGTCAGATCATAACGCAGGGCCAGCCACTCATTGTCTTCCTCCCACGCAAACACACCTTCGTTCGGGCGGTCCACATCGGGCAGGAACTTGCCCAGCGCCTCGACCGTTTCCACGGCGGATGTTTCCAGCGCATCAAAGCCATAGCGATGGTAGACCCCGGCGATCGTGGCCAGCATCGCGTTCCGCTCGGTCACGTCCGCGCCGAAATAATCCTGAAACCCCTTTGGCGTCACTGCCTTGGGGCGGGGTTGCTTTTTATCCTTGGCCATCTGGGTCCTGCCTTCGCTGGTCTGCGACGCCGTTTAACGCGGCTATGGGACAGGGGCAATGCAGTCCTTTGTTTCAATACGCGACGCCGCGCCTGCAACCGCGCACCGCTTTGCATTTCTTATGTCCCAAAATACTCAAAAATCACCAGATCACATCCGTGAACACCAGTCTTTTCGATGGCCGCAAAGCAGTATACAAACAGCGCATGACAGACATGATGCACCTCGAAGAACAAATCGCCCACCTGACCCGTACGGTCGAAGATCTGTCGGATATCGTTGCCAGGCAGGAAATAGATCTCGCGCTGGCGACACGGCGATTAGCCATATTGATGGCGCGCGAAGCCGGTCGGGAACTTGATGCGGGCGGCACCGTACCGCTGGCAGACCAGCGCCCGCCGCATTGGTAACTTGGCCTAGTTGGGGCGCAACATCATCTGCGCCAATACGCCACCTTCAGCCGCTTTCAGCCCGACACGTGCCAATGGCCCAAATTGGGTGACATCGTTTTGCATCTCTGGAAACAGGGCGAATAGCTCGTTGCGTTGCGCATCTTCCATGCCGGAAATGTCGACGTGACCGGGGTGAAAGCTTTCACAGGCCGCCCCCTCGGCAAAAACGATCTCATGACGATCGAACAGGATATGGAAATAGGTGACACTGCCACCTTCGCGCCGGACAACCCGGCTGTCATCGACAAGATGCTTGGCTGCCACCAACACTTCGCTCTCGCCAAACAAAAGTTCGGCCTGCCAGCCCTGCAACAAAACGCGGTGTTGCGGTGACAGCACCAGCGTGCGCGTATTGTCCAAAACGCCCGCAGCGATCGAAACAGGTGCGAATTTGCCAATGGCATCCACCGTCCGCGACCCGATCCAACGGATCGGCTGCAAGCCGTGATCAAGCGTCTGCACCAGATCGCCCAGGTGCAAATCCTGCACTGGAATGTCACCCCGGTTGGTCTGGATCATGGTATCGCGCGCAAAACAAACGATATCGCCCGAGATATTGCTGATACCAACGGCGCCTGTCCTGATTCCACTGCTACCCCCAGAGATGGTGATGACAACGCTGACAACCGGCGCATTGAACGTCACTGTGATCGAATCCGCCGCACCCGGCCCATCAACCGCATTGCTCGTTGCGCCGTTCGCCTCGACCGTGTTCGGGCTGGTTTGGACGTGGTTGGTGGTCAGATTTGTGAACACGGGAATCACCGGATTACCGTCTGCATCCAGCGCAGTGATCGTGACCTGATCATCCCACGCACCCGCATTTGCATCAAGGTCAAGGATTTCAAACGTCAGGTTATCGACGGAGTTACCAAAGTCCAACTGCACGCCAGAACCTTGACCGGCGGGCACGTTCTGGGAAAACAGAACACCGCCGAAATTTCCAAAATAGCGTGGATCATTGGCCCCAGCGGTACTAAACGCCGTTGACGTAAACGATGTATTGTCCGCACCATCGAAAATGGTCGTGGTCCCGTCGGGACTTGAAAAAGTGGTCCAGTCAAATAAAAACGGCATCGTAACGCGTCCAACTCAGTATGTTCAGAAACCTTTTAGCCACAACATTGTGCCATTAGTAGGGAAAAATAACCCCGTTTGCCCTGTACAAAAGGATACCCACGCCCCACCTTTGCCACACAATGAAAGATCAAGGTGCCCTATGCCCGTTGTCACGCTGCCATTTGATACATCTGAACGCTTAAAGGATCGTATCCAGCATCTGGAAAAGACCCAAAAAATCAAACTTTTTCCCGCGACGGACGTCGTGATGGCGTTGGTTTTCACCGCCGCCGAGACCAAAGAGTTCGGCGGCGACGAAGGCGCGGCTATGGTGCTGGCGATTGATGACCTTGCGGCGCTGGGCGATATCATCCCGGAGATCGAGGATGGGCGGCGCAACTATTGCATCATCCGCAATGATCGCGCCATTGCCCGCCTGGATCCGTTCCACTAGGCGTCCTGCACCTCGATCACGCCGGTCAGGCTGCGTAGCGCGCCTTTGATTTGCGGATTGACCGGGAAATCCTGACCCAGATCCAGCTCGACCTCACCGGGCAATGCGGGGTCCATCAGGCAAAAATACACCGGGCCCCGCCCCGCACGCACACCGTCGCGCGCGGCGTTTTCAAGGATGCTGGCGACCGAGCCGATCGCGTCGGGTCCGTCAATGAACACCCGCAATCCCGCACTGCCTGCGTCGGCGACGGCTGCGTCGATTGGCGACACCGACCGGCCCAACAGTTTGAGCTGATCGCTTTCCATCGTCGCCTCGACCTGCACGACGACCTGCGATCCGGTCTCGAGATGTTCGCGCGCCACCTCGAGCGTATCCGAGAACATCGTGACCTCGTATTGCCCCGTCGGGTCAGACAGCTGCACAAAGGCGAAACGATTGCCGCGCGCTGATTTGCGTTCCTGCCGCCCCGAAACGGTGCCCGCCATCTTCACAACACAGGCCCCGCGTTCGGCCTTTGCCATCACCTCGTCCAGGGTCAGGACGTTCTTGCGTCTCAACGCCCCCATATAGTCGTCAAGCGGGTGACCGGACAGGTAGAACCCAATTGCCTTGAATTCCTCGGCCAGCCGCTCGGCGGGCAGCCAATCGTCCCCACCCATCAGGCGCGGTTCCGGCAAATCATCGCCCGCGTCGCCAAAAAGCGACACTTGGCTCGAGGACTTTTGATCGTGGATCGCCGCCGAATAGGCGGTCAGCGGATCAAGGCAGTTCATCACGCGGCGGCGGTTCGGGTCCAGCACATCAAACGCCCCCGCACGTGCCAGCATTTCCAACGGCCGCTTGCCGATCCGTTTCAGGTCCACCCGGCGGGCGAAATCAAAGAGATTGACAAAGGGCTTGCCCTGCCCGCCCCGGACGTGATCCGGGGCCTCCCCCCGGGTCACGCCCGGGACAGGGTCACCGTGACCATCACGCCCTTCGACAATCAGCTTCATCGCCTCGACGCCCACGTTTTTAAGCGCGCCCAGCGCATAGACCAGTTTCTGGTCCTGAACGTCGAACATCGCCTGCGACCGGTTCACGCAGGGCGGGGTATAGGCGATGCCCAGCCCCTTTTTCACCTCTTGGAAATAAACGGCCAGCTTGTCAGTCAGGTGGATATCGCAGTTCATCACACCCGCCATGAATTCCACCGGGTGGTTCGCCTTGAGCCATGCCGTTTGATAGCTGACGACCGCGTAGGCCGCAGCGTGGGATTTGTTGAAGCCGTAGTTGGCGAATTTCTCCAGAAGGTCGAAAACCTCGGCTGCCTTTTTCTTGTCGACCCCGTTTTCCATCGCCCCTTTTTCGAATTTCGGGCGTTCCTTGGCCATTTCTTCGGCGATCTTTTTACCCATCGCCCGGCGCAGCAGGTCAGCACCGCCAAGGCTGTATCCCGCCATCACCTGCGCGATTTGCATCACCTGTTCCTGATAAACGATAATCCCCTGCGTTTCGGCAAGGATATGGTCAATCGACGGGTGGATGGATTCCAGATCCTTGACCCCGTTCTTCACCTCGCAATAGGTGGGAATGTTTTCCATCGGGCCGGGGCGATATAGCGCGACAAGCGCCACGATGTCTTCGATGCAGGTTGGTTTCATCCGTTTCAGGGCGTCCATCATCCCGCTGGATTCCACCTGAAACACAGCGACTGTCTTGGCGCTGGCGTACAGTTTATATGACGCCTCATCGTCCAGCGGAATCGCCCCGATGTCATACGCGAACCCCGCAGGCGGTTGATAAAGCGTGGTCCCGTCAGCGGCGATATTCAGCGTCCGCCCGGTTTTCCTGATCAGCTCCACGGCGTTTTGGATCACCGTCAAGGTTTTCAGGCCCAAAAAGTCGAATTTCACCAGCCCTGCCTGTTCGACCCATTTCATGTTGAACTGGGTCGCGGGCATGTCAGACCGCGGGTCCTGATAAAGCGGCACCAGTTCGTCCAGCGGACGATCACCGATCACGACACCGGCGGCATGGGTTGAGGCATTGCGCAGCAATCCTTCGACCTGCTGGGCATAGGTCAGCAGACGTTGCACGACCTCTTCGTTCTTGGCCTCTTCGCGCAGGCGGGGTTCATCGGCCAGCGCTTTTTCGATGGAAACCGGCTTGACCCCTTCGACTGGGATCATCTTGGACAGGCGGTCCACCTGACCATAGGGCATCTGCAACACGCGGCCCACGTCGCGCACAGCGGCCTTGGACAACAGCGCACCAAAAGTGATGATCTGGCCCACCTTATCGCGGCCATATTTCTGCTGGACATAACGGATCACTTCTTCGCGGCGATCCATGCAAAAGTCGATGTCGAAGTCGGGCATCGACACACGTTCGGGGTTCAAAAAGCGTTCAAACAGCAGGCTATAGCGCAGCGGGTCAAGATCGGTGATCAGCAGCGCATAGGCCACCAGCGACCCCGCACCCGACCCCCGGCCCGGCCCCACGGGGATGCCGTTATCCTTGGCCCATTTGATAAAGTCCGCCACGATCAGGAAGTAGCCGGGGAACCCCATGCCTTCGATGATGCCCAGTTCGAAATCCAGACGTTTTTCGTAGTCTTCAACGCTGGTCGCATGGGGAATGACCGCAAGGCGTGATTTGAGCCCCTCTTGCGCCTGCCGCCGTAATTCCGCGATTTCGTCATCGGCGAATTTGGGCAAGATAGGGTCGCGCTTGTAAGTCTTAAAGGCGCAGCGTTTTGCAATTTCGACTGTGTTTTCAATGGCCTCTGGCAGATCGGCGAACAGCGTCACCATTTCCTGCGCCGATTTGAAATAGTGCTGTGGCGTCAGACGGCGGCGCGGTTCTTGTTGGTCCACATAGGCACCATCGGCGATACAGATAAGAGCGTCGTGAGCCTCATACAGGTCGGTTTTGGGGAAGTAGACATCATTCGTGGCCACCAGCGGCAGGTCTTTGGCATAGGCCATTTCGATATGGCCGCGTTCGGACAAACGCTCTGCCTCGGGCAGGCCACCATCGCCGGGGTGGCGCTGCAATTCGACATAGGTCCGGTTGGGGAATGTCGCAGCGAGCCGGTCCAGCAACGCCTCGGCCTTGGGCCGCTGGCCCTGACGCAACAGCCGCCCGACAGGGCCGTCCGGGCCACCGCTGAGACAGATCAGCCCGGCGTTATACTGCGCCAGCGCGTCCAATGTGACCTGCGGCAACTGCCCGTCCCCCTTGAGATAGGCGCAAGAGTTCAGCTTCATCAGGTTCAAATAACCCGCTTCGTTTTGTGCCAGCAGAACGATGGGGGCCGGGTTTTCGGGCCGCTTGCCGGGATCGGGCGTGGTATAGCACAGGTCGATCTGGCAGCCGACGATGGGCTGTATCCCAGCCTTTGATGCCCCTTCAGAGAATTCCAACGCGCAGAACATGTTGTTGGTATCGGTCACAGCGACCGCTGGCATGTCCATTGATGCGGCCAGACCGGGCAGCTTCTTGACCGCCATCGCGCCTTCGAGCAGCGAATATTCGGTGTGGACGCGCAGGTGAATGAATCGGGGATGTTTGCTCATGGCGCCAAGGTATCGGATGCAGGACCGGGCACAAGATCACAATCCATCTTTCGGCCAGTTCGCGCCAATACTTATCATAATAGCTAAGTATATTGACAACCCGCCGGGCACGCCGGATACATCGGGTCATGACACAGCAACTTGATCGATTCTTTGGCGCCCTGTCGGACCCGACCCGCCGCGCAGTGATTGAACGGCTGGCCAGCGGCCCGGCCAGCGTCAGTGATTTGCACAGACCCCACGCGATGGCGTTACCGACGTTCATGCGCCACCTCAAGGTGCTTGAGGATACGGGCATTGTCCGGTCCGTCAAAAAAGGTCGCGTGCGGACCTGCCACATCGAGGCCGCCCCCCTGATCGCGGCGCAGGGCTGGCTGGCATGGCAGCGGCATCTGTGGGAAACCCGGCTGGATCAACTGGATCAATTTGCCCTGACACTGGAGCAGGGCAATGACTGACACGGCCCTTTCGTTCACCCGCGACCTTGCCGCCACCCCGATGAACGTCTGGCGCTGCTGGACCGACGCGGCCCTGCTGGAGCAATGGTTTGCGCCCAAACCCGTAGTCGTCACCGATGCGCTGATCGCGCCGTTTCCGGGCGGGCAGTTCAATTCGACCATGCACATCCCCGGCGTACCAAAGCCGGTGGTGGGGCATGGCTGCGTTCTGGTGGCAGAGCCGGGTCGACGCTTTGCTTTCACGAATATGATGACGGGTGGTTTTCAACCTGCCGACACCACGGGACCGGGGCAATTTCCATTCACTGCCGAGATTTTGATCGCCGCGCGCGATACGGGCTGCACCTATACCGCCATCGTCCGGCACCTGACCGCACAGGCGGCACAGGCCCATCGCGAGATGGGGTTTTTCGATGGTTGGGGGACGGCCACGGACCAATTGGATGCTCTGGCCGTTACCCTGCCATCAGACGCGTAGGGTGGATTAAAATCCACCTTACGATGCTGCAACCCTGAGCCACTGTCACCATGGCGGCGCAATTTCACTTGCCAAATCCATGCCACACCGCTTTCATGTACCGACAAAGCCGGGGGCAGATGTCTACGTCGCATCGACATCTGCCAGACCCCACATGAATCGGTAAGGCGGCAGGTTTACATCATGGACGTCACGTTTCTTCTCAACGGGGAAACCGTGCAGGTTGACGCGGCACCGACGCGCACCCTGCTGGATTGGCTGCGCATTGACCGTGCGCTTTGCGGCACCAAGGAAGGCTGCAACGAAGGCGACTGTGGCGCGTGTACGGTGGTCGTCACCGACGAAAACGGGGCCAAGGCGCTGAACGCCTGCATCCTGTTTCTGCCTCAGTTGCATGGCAAGGCCGTCCGCACCGTCGAAGGGATCAGCGGGCCGAATGGCGCATTGCATCCGGTGCAAGCCGCGATGATCGCCCATCACGGGTCGCAGTGCGGGTTCTGTACGCCGGGTTTCATCGCGTCGATGACAGCCGCCCACTTGCAAGGGCGCACCGATCACGACGACATATTGGCGGGCAACCTTTGCCGCTGCACCGGCTACGCCCCGATCATTCGCGCCGCACGGGCCGCCCAAGACGCAGATCCGCCTGAATGGCTGGACGACGATGATGCCGCAATGGCTGTCAGCGCCCAACCCTATGCCCCGGAAACCATTGATGCGCTGGCCAAATGGTATGCCGCACATCCCGACGCGACTTTGATCGCCGGGGCCACGGATGTTGGCCTTTGGGTGACAAAGCAGTTGCGGAATTTACCGCAAGTCGCCTTTCTTCACCGCTGCACGGACCTGCGCGGCATCGACATTGGCACCGACACGATCCACATCGGCGCCGCCGCGACGATGACCGAAGTCTATGCCGTGATGCAGCTTTATCATCCGTCTTATGCCCAGATGATCCGGCGCTACGGATCTGAACAGGTGCGCAATGCCGCCACGATCGGCGGCAATATCGCCAATGGCTCGCCGATCGGGGATAACCCGCCTGCGCTTATAGCGCTGGGTGCCACCCTGCATCTGCGCCACGGCGATGTCACGCGCGACATCGCCCTGGACGCGTTCTTTGTCACCTATGGCAAACAGGATCGCGCATCCGGAGAGTTGGTGACCGGCGTGACCATTCCCAAACACGCCCCCAATCTGCGCTGCTACAAAATCTCCAAGCGATTTGATCAGGACATTTCCGCAGTCTGCGGCTGTTTCGATATCATGGTCGGCAATGGCCGCGTGACGGGTGCAAGGATCGCCTTTGGCGGAATGGCCGGCACCCCACTGCGCGCTACGGCAGTCGAGACGGCACTGATCGGTCGACCCTGGACCGATACGACCATCAATGCAGCGGTCGCAGAATTCGCGGCAGACTACACCCCGCTGTCGGACATGCGCGCATCTGACCATTACCGCCTGACCGTCGCGCAGAATCTGTTGCGCCGATATTTCGCGGACAGCGCCGGACAGGCGACCACCGTGTTGGAGGTACGGGCATGAGCGTCGCCAAACCCCTGCCCCATGATGCGGCAAACCTGCATGTGACGGGCACCGCGCGTTACGTCGATGACATCCCCACGCCAAGCGGGACACTGCATCTGGCATTCGGTACATCACCCATAGCCAAGGGCACGATTACCGGGATGAACCTGGACAAGGTGCGCCAGTCCCCCGGCGTTAGGGCCGTTTTGACCGCGCAAGATCTGCCCTTTGCCAACGATGTCTCGCCCTCGGCCCATGATGAGCCGCTGCTGGCCACGGGCACAGTACACTACTGCGGCCAACCGGTTTTCCTCATCATTGCCGACAGCCATCTGAACGCCCGCAGGGCTGCCCGGCTGGGCGATATCAGTTATCATGAAGACACCCCGGTCCTGACGATTGACGCGGCCCTTGCCGCCAACAGCCGGTTCGAGGACGGCCCGCGCATCTGGACCAAAGGTGATGTTGATCACGCCCTGTCGCAGGCCCCGCATCTGGCGCGGGGCACGATCGACATGGGCGGCCAGGAGCATTTCTATCTCGAGGGACAGGCCGCCCTTGCCCTGCCGCAGGAAGGCGGGGACATGCTGGTCCACAGCTCGACCCAGCACCCCACCGAGATCCAGCACAAAGTGGCCGAGGCGCTGGGCCTCCCGATGCACGCCGTGCGCTGCGAAATCCGGCGGATGGGCGGTGGTTTCGGCGGCAAGGAAAGTCAGGGCAATGCGCTGGCCGTCGCCTGTGCTGTGGCGGCCCGCCTGACAGGCCAGCCCTGCAAGATGCGCTATGACCGCGACGACGACATGATGATCACCGGCAAGCGACATGATTTCCGGATCAGCTATGTGGCGGGATTTGATGATACAGGCAAGCTGACCGGCATTGAGTTTACGCAGACGACCCGCTGCGGCTGGGCGCTGGATTTGTCCATGCCGGTGGCTGACCGGGCGATGCTGCACGCAGATAACGCCTATCATCTGCCAGCCGCACGGATCACGTCGCACCGGCTGAAGACCAATACCCAGTCTGCGACTGCATTTCGTGGCTTTGGCGGGCCGCAGGGTGTCTTGGGCATTGAACGGGTAATGGATCATATTGCGCAGATACTTGGGGTTGATCCGGTCGCCGTGCGGCAGCGGAATTACTATGCTGGGATGGGTACAGGGGGGCTGTCTGCCCCCCGCGCGACGCGCCCCCCCGAGGATATTTCCGCTCAGAAGAAGCAAAGCGGAGCCGGGCAGGACCGTAAGGTGGATCTTGATCCACCTGCCCCGCAGCAAACACCCTATGGCATGCCGGTGACCGATTTCATTCTGCATGAGCTGACCGATGCGCTGCTGACATCGTGCGCCTACCACGACCGCCGCGCCGCCATCGCGGATTGGAATGCCCGCAACCCGATCCTCAAAAAGGGCATCGCGTTCAGCCCGGTGAAATTTGGCATTTCGTTCACCCTGTCACACCTCAATCAAGCGGGTGCGCTGGTGCATGTGTATCAGGACGGCTCGGTTCATATGAACCATGGCGGGACCGAAATGGGGCAAGGGCTGTTCCAGAAGGTGGCACAGGTCGCCGCGGCGCGGTTCGGGATTGATGTCAGCGGGATCAAGATCACGGCCACCGACACCGCAAAAGTACCCAATACCTCGGCCACCGCTGCGTCTTCGGGGTCCGACCTGAATGGTATGGCCGTCGCAAACGCCTGCGACACTATCCGTGACCGGATCGCGGCATGTCTGGCCGAACTGCACCAGACCACCCCCCAAGAGGTGCGCTTTGCCGATGGTCAGGTTCGCATCGGGGTCACGTCCATGAGCTTTGCCCAAGCTGCGATGATCGCATATCAGAACCGGATCAGCCTGTCGGCCACCGGGTTTTACAAAACCCCCGGCCTGAGCTGGGACCGGATTGCGGGGACTGGCACCCCGTTTTACTATTTCGCCCAAGGGGCCGCCGTCACCGAGGTCGTGATTGACACGCTGACAGGGGAAAACCGAATTTTGCGCACTGACATTCTGCATGATGCGGGTACGTCGCTCAATCCCGCGTTGGATATCGGACAGATCGAAGGCGGCTATGTGCAGGGCGCGGGCTGGCTGACGACCGAGGAACTGGTGTGGGACAGCAAGGGCCGGCTGCGCACCCATGCCCCATCGACGTACAAAATCCCTGCCTGTTCGGACCGGCCGGATATCTTTAATGTCGCCCTTTGGGACGCACCGAACCCCGCGCAAACGATCTATCGCTCCAAGGCGGTGGGCGAGCCGCCCTTCATGCTGGGCATCTCGGCGTTTTTGGCCCTGTCGGATGCCGTGCGCGCCTGTGGGCCGGGCTATGCCGACCTGCAGGCCCCCGCCACCGCCGAACAGGTGCTGGCCGCCGTGCAAAGAGTGCGCGCATGAGTTTCGATCTGCACGCGCTGCATGCTGCTGTCGCGGCGCATGGTACGGTCGCCCGGATCGTGATCACCGGGGTCGCCGGATCGGCCCCGCGCGGCACGGGGACGGCGATGCTGGTCTGGGCAAGCGGCCAATCGGGCACCATTGGAGGCGGGGCGTTGGAGCTGGAGGCGACGCAAGCCGCCCGTATGCTGCTGACAACGCGCGGGGCCACCCGCCGCCAATATCCGCTTGGTCCAACCCTTGGTCAGTGCTGCGGCGGCGCGGTCACGCTGGTGACCGAGGTGTTTGCGGCGGCAAACCTGCCAACGGCTTTGCCTTTTGCCCGGCGGATCAGCGGCAAGCTGCCACGGCCCAACGCCAAGACATTCACCGACAAGGATGGTTGGCTGATCGAAACGGCCCTGCCCCAGCCACGGCCATTGTGGATTTACGGCGCGGGTCATGTGGGCCGTGCGCTGGTGCATGTCATGGCCCCGCTACCTGATTTCGCAATCACATGGGTTGATACACATGCCGACCGTTTTCCCCTGACAGATGTCACCACGGTGGTTGCGACGGACCCCGCACAGGTGGTCAGACACGCGCCCCGCGAAGCGGCTCATCTGATCCTGACCTATAGCCACGCGATCGACCTAGCCCTGTGTCACGCGATCCTGTCGCATGATTTCAACAGCGCGGGGCTCATCGGATCGGCGACGAAATGGGCTAGGTTCAGATCCCGCCTTGCCGCTTTGGGCCATGCCCCTGCCCAAATTAGCCGCATTGCCTGCCCGATTGGTGATCCTTTGTTAGGCAAACATCCCGCCGCCCTTGCGCTGGGCGTCGCAACCGCAATGATTGGCTCTCAGAATCGTCGCAGCAAGGACCGCACCGCATGACCGACCCATTGTTGCGCTTGTCCGGCCTGACCAAGGCCTATCCCGGTGTCGTCGCCAACTGCGACGTGTCGTTCGATATCGGCAAAGGCGAGGTGCATGCCTTGCTGGGCGAAAACGGCGCGGGGAAATCGACGCTGGTGAAAACCATCTACGGATTGGTGAGACCTGACAGCGGGTCGATGACGTTGGAAGGGCAACCGTTCCAACCCGCAGAGCCGCGCGCGGCCCGTGCAGCCGGGGTCGCCATGGTGTTCCAGCATTTTTCGCTGTTTGACGCGCTGAATGTCGCTGAAAACATTGCCCTCGGCATGGAAAACCCGCCACCTCAGAACGCCGTCGCGGCACAGGTGCGCGCGGTATCCGACCAATACGGCCTGCCGCTGGACCCGACGCGCATCGTCGGTGAGCTTTCGGCGGGCGAGCGGCAAAGGGTCGAGATTATCCGCTGCCTGCTGCAGGACCCCAAGTTGCTGATCATGGATGAGCCGACATCGGTGCTGACCCCGCAAGAGGTCGCGATCTTGTTTGAGACATTGCGCAAGCTCAGCGCCGAGGGCACAGCGATCCTGTATATCTCGCATAAGCTGGAAGAAATTCGCAGCCTTTGTGACAATGCAACTGTGCTGCGGTTGGGACAGGTCGTGGGCACCTGCGATCCGCGTGCCACATCCGCACGCGACATGGCCGAGCTGATGGTCGGATCTGTGCTGCATGTGCCGCAAAAGGCGGATCGGCCTGCCGGTGACATCATCTTGTCACTGGACGGCCTCAGCGCGAAGGCCCCGCATCAATTTGGCACGGCGCTGCGCGACATCACGCTGGAGGTCCGCAAGGGCGAGGTGCTGGGCATTGGCGGTGTTGCAGGCAACGGGCAGGACGAACTGGTTGCAGCCCTTTCGGGCGAGATGCGCACCGGCGCTGGGATGATCCGGTTCAAAGGTGACAGCATTGGCCAACTGCCCCCCAACGCGCGACGCAAGATCGGCCTGCTGGCAGCCCCCGAGGAACGGATGGGCCATGCAGCCGCCCCGGATATGAGCCTGACCGAGAATGCAATCATGACGGCGATGACCCGGCAGAAACTGACCAGCCGGGGGTTTGTGCATTGGGCCAAGGCGCGCCGCTTTGCCCAAGGCGTGATCACGGCTTTCGATGTGCGCACGCAGGGGCCGCAAAATACCGCCCGGTCGCTGTCGGGGGGCAACCTGCAGAAATTCGTGATTGGCCGCGAGATCATGCAAGACCCTGATCTGCTGGTCGTCAATCAACCGACATGGGGAGTTGATGCATCGGCGGCTGCCGCGATCCGGCAGGCGCTGCTGGATTTGGCCGCCAAAGGCGCGGCTGTGATCTGTATCTCGCAGGATCTGGATGAGCTGATGGAAATATCTGACCGATTTGCCGCGCTGAACGAAGGGCGGCTATCGTCGCCGCGTCCGGCGGCGGGGCTGACGGTAGAGGAGATCGGCCTGATGTTGGGCGGCGCCCATGATATGGAGGTGGCGCATGTTGATGTGTAGGGCCGCCTCTGGCGGGAGTATTTCAGGACATAAGAAATTGGGTGTTGGCGCATGATGATATTGGAAAAGCGGCAGCAGCCATCCCCCATCTGGTCACTTGCGACGCCCGTTCTGGCCGTGATCCTGACGATGATTTGTGGTGGGTTGCTGTTTGCGACGCTTGGCAAGAATCCGTTTGAGACGATCCGCACGATTTTTCTTGATCCGCTGTTTTCGGAGTTCGCGTGGTATTACCGCCCGCAGCTATTGATCAAAGGCGCGCCGCTGGTGTTGATTGCGATCGGTCTGTCATTTGGGTTTCGGGCAGGCATCTGGAACATCGGCGCCGAAGGGCAGTATATCGTGGGCGCGATTTGCGGCGCAGCCGTTGGGCTGGCGTTTTATCCGGCCAATTCGGCCCTCATCTTTCCGCTGATGGTCATGGCCGGTGCCTTGGGCGGGCTGCTGTGGGCGATGATCCCCGGTATTTTGCGGGTGAAGTTTGGGACCAATGAAATTCTTGTATCGCTGATGCTGGTCTATGTGGCCGAGCAGTTGCTGGCCTCCATGGCGCTGGGCGCGCTGCGTAACCCCGAAGGGATGGGGTTTCCGGGGTCACGCAACCTGTCACAATATCCATCGGCGGCCAATCTGGAGCTGATCGCGGGCAGCGGCATGCATTGGGGTGTCGTTGCCGCCTTTGTCGCTGTGATCTTTGCCTACATCACGCTGTCGCGGCACGTGTTCGGATTTCAGGTGCGCCTGTCGGGGCAAAGCCCGCGCGCGGCCAGGTTTGCAGGGGTCAACCCCGGCCTGCTGGTCCTGATCTGTATGGGGATTTCGGGCGCGCTGGCGGGCCTTGCCGGGCTGTTCGAGGTCGCTGGCCCCGCAGGCCAGATCAGCATTGATTTCAACGTGGGCTACGGGTTCACGGCGATCATCGTAGCGTTTCTGGGGCGGCTGCATCCGGTTGGCATCTTGCTGGCGGGGGGGCTGATGGCGCTGACGTATATCGGCGGTGAAATCGCGCAATCCAATCTTGGCTTGCCGGGGGCGGCGATCCAGTTGCTGCAAGGGATGCTTTTGTTTTTCCTGCTCGCCGTGGATGTCCTGACGCATTACCGCGTGCGGTTTGGCAAAGTGGGGGTGGCGTAATGGACCTTTCATCTATCAATCCCGTTCTGCTTTTCGCCTCTCTTATGGTTGCCGCCACGCCGATCCTGCTGGCCGCGATTGGCGAACTGGCGGTTGAGCGTGCAGGCGTGCTGAACCTTGGGGTCGAGGGGATGATGATCACTGGGGCCGTGTGCGGGTTCATCGTGGCGGTCAACACAGGGTCGCCTTGGCTGGGGTTCGTCGGGGCGGCGGTTGGCGGCGCGATGCTTGCACTGCTGTTTGGGCTGCTGACGCAGGTGCTGCTGTCCAATCAGGTGGCGACGGGCCTTGCGCTGACGCTGTTCGGGCTGGGGCTTTCGGCGCTGATGGGCCAGGGTTATATCGGGATCAAAGCGCCCGGTTTTCCAGATTGGCACATCCCGCTGTTGGGCGATATTCCGGTCATTGGGCCGATTGTTTTTCAGCATGATCCGATGGTCTACATGGGCCTTGCGCTGGTTGGTGCCGTCTGGGCGTTCCTGAAATACAGCCGGACCGGGCTGATCCTGCGGGCTGTGGGCGAAAACCACGAGGCGGCCCATGCGCTGGGCTATCATGTGATCCGGGTGCGGGTGCTGGCGATTATGTTCGGCGGGGCCTGTGCGGGGCTTGGCGGGGCGTATCTGTCGCTGGTCCGGGTGCCGCAATGGACCGAAGGTATGACCGCCGGTGCGGGCTGGATCGCGCTGGCCATCGTTGTCTTTGCCAGCTGGAAACCTGCCCGGCTGTTGCTCGGTGCCTATTTATTTGGCGGGGTCACGGTGCTGCAGCTGAATTTACAGGCGGCAGGCCTTGCGATCCCTGTCGAATACCTTTCCATGTCGCCCTATCTGGCTACCATTGCCGTTCTGGTTATTATGCGCGCAGGACGGGCACCGGGGTCACTGGGCCAATCTTTCCATGCCTCACGTTGAGGCGCTTTCAAGACCATCAAGGGGATGTTTATGACGATGAAATCAGTACTGGCCGGGGCAACGCTTGCGCTTGGCCTTAGCACGGGCGCCTTTGCGCAAGATACAACCAAGGTCGGCTTTATCTACGTCGGCCCCGTCGGTGACGGCGGCTGGAGCTATGAGCACAACCAAGGACGGCTTGCCCTCGAAGAACACTTTGGCGACGCCGTTGAAACCGTATTCGTGGAAAGCGTGCCCGAAGGTGCCGATGCAGAGCGGGTTCTGACGCAGATGGCGCTGCAAGGTGCTGACCTGATCTTTACCACGTCGTTTGGGTATATGGACCCGACCCTGAACGTTGCGGCGAAATTCCCGGATGTGAAATTCGAACATGCGACCGGATTCAAGCGGGCCGACAACCTGTCCACTTATTCCGCCCGTTTCTATGAAGGGCGCGCCGTGCAGGGGCATATCGCCGGGCAGATGACCGAAAGCAACATCGTTGGCTATATCGGGTCCTTTCCGATCCCCGAGGTGATCCGCGGCATCAACAGCGCCTATATCCACGCCAAAGCCGTGAACCCTGACGTCGAGTTCAAGGTCGTCTGGGCCTACACATGGTTCGATCCTGCCAAAGAGGCCGAAGCAGCCACAGTGCTGATCGAACAGGGCGCTGACGTGATCCTGCAACACACCGACAGCACCGCGCCACAGGCAGCAGCGCAAGCCGCAGGCAATGTGATCACGTTTGGCCAGGCATCCGACATGGCGGCCTTTGCGCCGTTGCCGCGCGTCTCGTCGATCATCGACAACTGGTCACCTTATTACATCGCCCGCACACAGGCGGTCATTGATGGCACATGGACCAGCACGGACACATGGGATGGCATCGGGCCCGGCATGGTCAAGATCGGCGAAATTTCCGACGCCGTACCTGCCGACGTCAAAGCCAGTGCCGAAGCCCTGCGCGACGCAATCGCATCAGGCGAATACCACCCGTTCACCGGCCCGCTGAACAAGCAGGACGGATCGGTCTGGCTGGCTGACGGCGAAACGGCCGATGACGGCACATTGGCAGGCATGAACTTCTACGTCGAAGGCCTGTCCGGCGTCATCCCGCAATAAGCGGCCAGAAATGCGATCAAGGCCCCGCCACTGGTGGGGCCTTTTTCGTTGACCTGTCACGTCATCACGTTGTGGCCGCTGCATCCGACGCCGGACAGCGACAACCGCGCCACCATAAGAAATAGATCGCCGCGGCCGTGCAATCCAAAGCTGAAGCACTGCAGATTAGTGATGCGCGCGACTCATTTCACCACATTGTGTGCCGACCGCCGATTGTGGCGAACGCTGGGCATTTGTAGTGCAACTGATGCTAACCGACCCCCAAAAGCAGGCCCGCAAAACCGGCCAAGGTAGATTTTTTTGCCCCCCGGAAAAGCAGCATAAAAAAAAAACGGGCGCGGGAAAATGTGGCGGTAGCCAAGAATATCAAACTTTTTTCGCTATTTTTTTGATTTTTCCGTCGATACGGCAGAAATTTGGACCGAACCGCCGGAAACGCGCCGGACGGCACACCGCAGGGCTGCCGCCCCGAACGGTCCAAATCGAACCCGGGGAACGGCTGGCCGAATGGCCGATTTGCGAAATTTTACATTGGGTCACATTGGCATCATTTCGCCTCAATTTCTGCACAAATTTCGATCAATTTGAGGTCGGTCGCACAGGTGTTCCTGCGCAAACAGCTGCAAACAACAGCCTTGATTATCTTTGGTTAAATTGGTGCGCAGAGCATAAATGGTAAGTGAATGGAGAATAGAGATGACTTTAAAAGTCCTTTCAAATAAACGTAATGTCGTGTCCGCGCTGGCACTGTCGGCGGCAATGCTGACGCCCGCGGCAACATGGGCCGGTGAGGTTACGCTGAAATCAGCGGACGGCACCGTAAACCTGATTGGTGAATTTATCGACTTCGCCGACAACAACTATGTCATCCGCACAGGGCTGGGTGATCTGCGGATTTCTGCTGCCCGCGTTCGCTGCGAAGGTGAATCCTGCCCTGACTTCGCATCGACGACCGCCGACGTGCGCTTCGCCGGTTCCGATACAGTCGGCGAAGGTGTGATGCCGCTTCTGCTGTCTGGTTACGCCGCATATCTGGGCGCCGAGGCGACGGTCACCGCCACAGGTGCCGACGACGAGATCCTTGCAGAACTTGTCGGTGAAGAAGGTTTCGGCGATCCCGTTGGCAGCTACCTTGTCACGTCTACCGGTTCAGGCGATGCGTTCCGCACACTGCTGAGCGGCACCGCGCAGGTTGGTATGGCCTCGCGCCGCATTACCCCGGACGAAGCACGCGCCCTGCGCGATGCCGGTGCAGGTAACATGGTCAGCCCATCGCAAGAACACATCATCGCGGTCGATAGTCTGATCGTGATCACGAACCCGGAAAACCCTGTCACCCGCCTGACGATGGACCAATTGCGCGGCATCTATGGGGGGCAGATCACCAATTGGTCCGAAGTCGACGGTGCCAATCGCCCGATCAAAGTATCTGACCGCCCCGAGAGTTCGGGTACAGGCGCCGTTTTCCGCGATCGCGTCTTTGGCGACAACGCCCCGGCGACACTCAGCAGTGCGACAATCATCGCCAGCAACAACGACACCGCCGCCTTCGTCAACGAAGATCCTGACGCGATTGGCTTTGTCGGCTACGCCTTCCAGCGTGGCGCACAAGCGGTCAAGCTGGTCAACGAATGCGGACTGACGATGTCGCCCGACGCTTTCTCGGCGCGGACAGAAGAATACGCCCTGCAGCGTTTCTTGTATCTGTACAGCCGTGAAGACATGGCCGAAGACGCCGCAAAGGCATTCCTGGACTATTCGACCTCGGATGATGCCGACGAAGTCATAGCAAAGGCGGGCTTTATCGACCTTGGCGTTGATCGGCGCCCCCAAGAGCTTGACGGCGACCGTGCCCGACAGTTGCTTGACCCCAATGTCGATGCCTACGAAGGCGGGATCATGCGCGAAATGCTGTCGCAAATGGTGTACTACGACCGCCTGTCGACAACCTTCCGCTTCCGCACCGGCTCGCAGGCACTTGACCCACGCGGTCTGCTGAACCTCGCGCGTCTTGCCGACTACCTCGAGAAACAGCCAGAAGGCACCAAGATCCTGTTCGTGGGCTTCACTGATGATGTCGGCGCGTTCGACAGCAACCGGGATCTTTCGATTGCCCGCGCCCAGCAGGTCATGGCGACGCTCACGGAATTTTCGGCGGGTCGTCTGGACGGTGTCCAAATGGCGTCGGCAGGTTACGGTGAAGTTGCGCCGTCCGCCTGTAACACCACCGAGAACGAGCGTCGGATCAACCGCCGTGTCGAAGTGTGGATTCAGTCCGAGTAATCGCTGAAATACGGCACCGGGCGTCAGGTTTTGACGCCCGGTGCCCCATGACAACAGAACGTGGGCGCAAAGGTGCCCATCTGCACAGTGTAGCCGCGCCCGACGATCCAGAGCCCGTTTGTCAGAACCGTTTATTGACGACAAACAAGGTTTGCGACCGCTCTGGCCATTAACCATCAAGAAAATCTGGCCCCCGTTTTGAGGGCATACTCCTCAGGTTTGAAAAGTTAGGAAAGCCGATGTTGGTGCTCAACACCGCAAAACAGTCACACACATACCATAGCCCAGAAGTCAGCGCACCGAACGCGCGGACCGCAGGCGCCATCCCTTTGTGGTGCAATGGACACAAACTCAACCGCCGACATTCTTGATGTGAGGTTGGCGTGATAAATAAGGAGAGAGAATTGAAACCCTCAATAACAGCAGGCTGGTCGCGATTGACCACGGCACTGATCATCAGCGTGGGGTTTGCCACGCCGATGCAGGCACAGGCCCTGACGCCCGAACAGCTACAAATGATTCAATATCGCGAAGACACAGGTGCCAGCCAACGCATCGACTTGTCCGGCAAACTGCGGATGCTGAGCCAGCGCATACCGGCAGCGGCCTGCAATTATACCGCCGGCATCGAAAGCGCGACAAGCAATACGGTCATGAATGCCGCGATTGCCGAATTTGACGCCATCATGCACGCGCTCGAGTTTGGCGATGAAACCCTTGGGGTCATCGGCGTCGAAGAGCGTCGCAAGACGATCGTCGGCTTGGGCAAATTGCGCGAACTATGGGAGCCGATGCGCGACACCGCCAACCAGATCGGAACCGGTGGTGGCACCGCCGAAACAGTGGCCACCCTGGCCGAGCAAAGTGCCGACGTGCTGAAAATGGCACAACGCATGGTAAGCGAAATATCGGGACAGTATTCCGACCCGACCGCGCTTTTACAAAGTGATGCGATCACAATCGACATCGCCGGACGCCAGCGCATGCTGACCCAGCGTATGTCGAAAAACGTCTGCCTGATTGCATCGGGCATGACCGTCGTCGCCGCCATCGAGGAATTGAACGACGCCGCACAGATGTTCGATATATCGCTTGGCGCGCTGCGTAGCGGCATGGACGACGCAGGAATCGTTCCACCGCCGACGGCTGACATTTCAGCCGGCCTTGCCATCGTCTTGGCCGACTGGGGCACGATCCAGCCCATCGTTGCGCGTGCGGCCGCAGGCGAGGTGCTTGATGATGAACAACGCAGCATCATGTTCAACGGCGCGAATACGATGACCGGCCATATGAACACCGTTGTCGGCATGTACTCTGACGCATCCAAGATGGAGCTTTAGCGGCTCTTATTCCTAAGAAATGCCGCGCAGCGCTTGCCGTTGCGCGGCATTTTTGTGCCCGGACCTAGCCAAACACACCGCCTGTCTGCAAGACTGGATATCTGCAAGACTGGCCGAAAAGGACCGCGCAATGACAAATACCCTTGCCCTGATGGGCGTCAAAGGTGGCCCGGCGATCCGTCCGGGGTCACATATGCCCACGTCGATCCTGCTGCGCTTGGGCGGCAAGACGATCCTTGTCGATGCGGGTCTGGGCGCCACCCGTGGCGTCTGCGATCAAGGCGTGCCGCTAACCGGCATCGACATGATCTTTGTCACCCACCTGCATTCCGATCACTACCTTGAACTTGGCCCGTTCTTTCATACGGCCTGGACCGCCGGGCTGAACCGGCCCATTCGCGTGATCGGGCCAAAGGGGTTGGATGCCTATTGGGCGGGCTTTGTGCAATCCATGTCCTTTGACATCGACCTGCGGATACGTGACGAAGGGCGCTGCGATTTCGCCAGCCTTGCCCAGATCAGCGTGCTGGCCGACGCGGCCACCTACGACGGGATCACGGTCCGCGCGCTGCGCAACGTCCATCCGCCCATCACCGACAGCTATGCACTGCGCTTTGACGCGGGCGGCACATCGGTCGTTCTCTCAGGCGATACCGCCTATATGCCCGAAATGGCCGATTTCGCACGCGGTGCCAATCTTTTGGTCCACGAGGCGATGCTGCGCGATGGCGTCGCGGCGCTGTGCGCGCGTATGACCAATGGTGATGACCGCCTGCGCCACCACATCCTGAACAGCCACACGGACGCGACGGACGTGGGCCGGATTGCGCGGGATGCCGGGGTCGGGCAACTCGCCCTGAACCACTTTGTGCCCGACGGCGATCCGGATTTCACCGACACGCATTGGAACGATGCCGTGCGGGTGCATTGGGCGGGACCGCTCCACCTTGGCAAAGACGGGATGGTCATCCCGCTTTGAAACGCAAAAGGCGCGCCAGTTGCCCGGCGCGCCTTTCTGCGATGTCCGTCGACCTAGTGCTTGTGCTTGACGATCTCGCCAGACTTCAAACGGCTGAAATAGCTGTTCATCTCGCGCTTCACGATTGGCATCAGGAAGTAGAGCGCGGTGATGTTCACCACGGCCATCGCAAAGATCATCGCATCGGAAAAGTCGATCACAGCACCCAACTGGGCTGCCGCACCGATCACGATGAACACACAAAAGATCAGCTTGAAGATCAGCTCTTTTGTTTTGCCCTCACCCACCAGATAGGTCCAGGCCTTGAGGCCATAGTAGGACCAGCTGATCATGGTCGAGAATGCGAACAATACGACCGCAACAGCCAGCACATAGGGGAACCAGCTAAACCCGGTGGCAAAGGCCGCCGATGTCAGTTGCACACCCGATGATCCGTCAATGGTCTGGATCGCCGTGCCTGCTTCGTTCAGGACAAAGTTGCCCGTCGCAGGATCAACGACCAACACGCCAGAGATCGTAATCACCAGCGCCGTCATCGTACATATGACCACGGTGTCGATGAACGGCTCAAGCAAGGACACGACGCCCTCGGTCACAGGTTCCTTGGTCCGCACGGCAGAGTGTGCGATGGCCGCCGAACCCACACCAGCTTCGTTCGAAAACGCCGCCCGCTTGAAGCCCTGGATCAACGCGCCGACGAAACCACCCGCAACACCCAGACCGGTAAACGCACCTGCCCATATCTGGCCAAAGGCCCAGCCGATCTTGTCGTATTCCACCAGCAGGATGATCAACGCGGCACCGACATAGAGGATACCCATGAACGGCACGACTTTTTCAGTGACCTGCGCGATGGATTTGATACCACCCACAATCACGGCAAAAACCACCGCAGCAAAGATCAGGCCGGTGATCCAGCCCGGATAGTCCCCGACAATCCCCGAAATCTGCGCATGGGCCTGATTGGCTTGGAACATATTGCCCCCGCCCAAAGCCCCCAAGATACAAAAGATCGAGAAAAGAATAGCAAGCGCACCACCACCGGGCAAATTCCGTTCCTTAAAGCCCTTGACCATATAGTACATAGGGCCGCCGGAAACCGTGCCATCAGCATATTCGTTGCGATACTTCACACCCAACGTACATTCCGTGAACTTGGACGCCATGCCCAAAAGACCGGCAAGGATCATCCAGAACGTGGCACCGGGGCCACCGATCCCGACAGCCACCGCCACACCGGCAATGTTACCAAGGCCGACAGTGCCCGACAGCGCCGTGGTCAGCGCCTGAAAATGGCTGACCTCGCCCGCATCGTTGGGGTCTGAATAGTCACCCTTGACCAATGAAATCGCGTGCCCAAACGCGCGGAACTGGATCGCACCAAAGTAGATGGTGAACACGGTCGCGCCGACCACCAGCCACATCACGATCCACGGGAAACTGGCCCCCGCAACCTCGAATGGCAGCGGTGCAAAGATTAGGTTGACGAACCAACCGGTCGAGCTGGCAAAAATCTGATTGACGCGATCATCAATCGACATCTCTTGCGCAACAGCCGCCACAGGCGAAAGGGCGGCCAATGTGGCCGCAGCAAATATTTGTTTTTTCATGTCTCTACCCCTTATGGAATGATCGTCACAGGGACCGAGGCCGAAGCCACCAATCGACCTGTCACGCCACCAAAAATGCGTTCTCTCAAACCGCGTGTGCCAACGCGACCGATGATGATCTGCGCCGCGCCACGCTCTTTGGCGATCGCATCAAGAATTTCGGACGCATCCCCATGCTTGACGATACCGACCACATCAAAGCCTTCCGCCTTGGCGGCGGTCACGGCAGGGTCGACCACGCGGCTATGGGCCAGCTCGATCTCTTCTTCGCGGCGCTTGTGACGCTGCTCATTTTCTTCGGGGGTTTGAAAACTGAATGGCGACCATTCAATCACATAGCAAAGTGCGATCGTGCAGTCCCCAACAGCCTTGGCGCGGTCTTGGGCAAAGGCAAGCGCCCGCGCCCCCGCGTCAGAGCCGTCAAGGCCGACGACAAATGTTGTCTTACTCATAGCAATGTCCCTGTTGTTATTTTCGCGGTTTGGCGGGGTGGAAACCCCCGCTCAGATGCGGCTTCATCCGGCCACTGCGTGCAATTATACGCAATTCGGCCCAAACCAGTTAATAAACTTTTGACGTTGCGTCAGTACGGTTTAATTTCCTGCCCTCCCGGCTATAAACAGCCAAAGTAGTCCGCGTATAGGATTTTAAAAGCCAATTGTCCCGCCCCGCACTTGCGAAAAGTTGTGGCTCGTCGCCAACCCAAATGCACGCTAAAGTCGGGCGATAACACGACCGGCACGGTATTTTTCCGTCCGGTCGCCGTGATTGAAAAGGCCAAACATTTGAAACTGACCCTGCCACCGCCACAGATTACCCTCTACAAGGACGGCCTGCAAAGTCACGACAAACTTGACCGCAAACCGCTCGCCGACAGGCTATCCAAACTCTTGGAATCCATCGACGACCCACTGGTCGTGGCGCTTGACGGCGGGTGGGGCAGCGGCAAATCGGTGTTCCTGCAATGCTGGGTGGGTGAGCATCTAAGGGAGAAAAGTCACACCGCCACCACGCTCTATTTCGATGCGTTCGAAAACGACTATCTGGACGACCCCCTGATCGCCCTGACCGGCGCGCTGACGGACAGGTTGACCCCTGACAGCCCAGCGCGCGGGGCACTGAAAAAGCTGCGTCTTGCTGCATATAAGATTCTCCCCTTGGCCGCGCGCCTTGGATTGGCGGCTGCAACTGCCGGCGGGACCGAAGCCGCTGGCGCAATCGGTGGCGCACTAATTAACCAATCTGCCAAGGACGTCGAAAAAGCCGCCGAAGCCTACTGGAAACGCGAAGACGGTCGCCGCGCCGCCATGCAACAATTCCGCGACGCGCTAAAGGCCCTGACCGAACCGGACAACGACGGCACACCACAAAAGAAACTGGTCATCGTCATCGACGAACTCGACCGCTGCCGCCCCGACTATGCCCTGCAATTGCTAGAGGTCATCAAACACTTCTTCGCCACCCCCGGCGTTCATTTTGTGCTTGGCGTCAACCTGCACGAACTCGCCAACAGCGTCCGCGCGCGGTACGGTGCGGGGATTGATGCGGAGAGATATTTGCATAAGTTCGTGCAGATCAGGATGCCGATCCAACCACGTGGCTATAGCGGTCAGGTGCAGTCTATCTACCTTAAGCACTTCGAATACGTTTGCGAAACATTGAAGATAGATGCAGGTACATTCAGCTATTTCCGTGACTATCTTCAACTGCTCGGACCTCACGCTCATCCTACGCTACGTGATATGGAAAGGCTGGGCTCGCTAATCGCTACCACCTCTATGAACCTATCAGAACAAGGCGATGCCCGTGATTTCCTTGGCGGATTGATGATCATTCAAGTTCTGCGACCGTCTTGGATCGAATTGGCCCGACAGAGCGACATGCGTTACAAGTTCATCGCGGAATTATTCGACTGGAATGGCAATTCTTCGAGCCTCCAAAGGGCAGAATACCTTCGACATCGCTGGCAGACGTATCTGGATGGCGTGGAAGCACTCTCGGCTGATGAATTGTCCCGCTACGCAACAAACGAATGGAGAAATGCGAAACCTGAAATGGTCGCTCGGGTAATCGCCCAGCACCTCGACGCCTTCGCACTCCCCAACTGACCCCCTCCCCTTGCCTGCGCGCCTCTCAGCTTTTAAGTGATGCACAAGCTTTATCAAAAGGAACTGCCACCCATGGCCAGCAATCAATTCGTCTATTTCATGGACGGCGTCTCTAAAACCTATCCCGGCGGGAAAAAGGTGTTTGAAAACATCCGCCTGAATTTCCTCCCCGGCGTGAAAATCGGCGTTGTCGGCGTGAACGGCACCGGCAAATCGACCCTGATGCGGATCATGGCCGGTCAGGACAAGGATTTCGTCGGCGAAGCATGGGCCGCCGAAGGCGCGCGCGTGGGCTATCTGCCGCAGGAACCCGAACTGGACGCGACCCTGAGCGTGCGTGAAAACGTCATGCTGGGTGTGGCCGACAAAAAGGCGATCCTTGATCGCTATAACGAAGTCGCCATGAATTATTCCGAAGAAACTGCCGATGAAATGGCCACCCTTCAGGATCAGATCGACGCGCAGAACCTCTGGGACCTCGACGCGCAGATCGACATCAGCATGGAGGCTTTGCGCTGTCCGGCGGACGATGCCGATGTGACCACGCTTTCGGGCGGTGAAAAGCGGCGCGTCGCGCTGTGCAAACTGTTGCTTGATGCGCCCGACATGCTGCTCTTGGACGAACCGACCAACCATTTGGACGCCGAAACCATCGCATGGCTGCAACAGCACCTGATCGACTACAAGGGCACGATTTTGATCGTGACCCACGACCGCTATTTCCTGGATGCGATCACCGGCTGGATTTTGGAACTCGACCGTGGGTCGGGCATCCCGCACGAAGGCAATTATTCCAGTTGGCTGGAGGCCAAGGCAAAGCGGCTGCAACGCGAAGCCAAGGACGATAAATCCAAGCAGCGCACGCTGGAGCGCGAATTGGAATGGATGCGGCAAGGCGCGAAGGCCCGGCAGGCCAAATCCAAGGCCCGGATCAGCGCCTATAACGACCTCGCCAATCAGTCCGAGCGCGAAAAGATGGGCCGCGCCCAGATCATTATCCCCAACGGCCCGCGTCTGGGGTCCAAGGTGATCGCGGTTGACGGTATGAAAAAGGCCATGGGCGACAAGCTCTTGATCGAAGGGTTGACGTTTGATCTGCCCCCCGGCGGCATTGTCGGTGTGATCGGTCCAAACGGCGCGGGTAAATCCACGCTGTTCTCCATGCTGACCGGGCAGTCCGAACCCGACGAAGGCACGGTTGAATATGGCGACACCGTGAAGCTGTCCTATGTGGACCAATCGCGCGATGCGCTGGCCGCCGACGCCACCGTCTGGGAGGAAATCACCGGCGGTGCCGAAATCATTCCGCTGGGCGACGCGCAGATGAACAGCCGCGCCTACTGCTCGGCGTTCAACTTCAAAGGCGGCGACCAGCAAAAGAAGGTCGGCCTGCTGTCAGGCGGTGAACGCAACCGGGTCCATATGGCCAAGCTGCTGAAATCCGGCGGCAACGTGTTGCTCCTCGACGAACCGACCAACGACCTTGACGTCGAAACGCTGCGCGCGCTCGAGGACGCATTGGTCGATTTCGCCGGCTGCGCCGTGGTCATCAGCCACGACCGTTTCTTCCTCGACCGGATCTGCACGCATATCCTAGCCTTCGAAGGCGACGCCCATGTCGAATGGTTCCAAGGCGGGTTCACGGATTACGAAGAGGACAAGAAGGCCCGGCTCGGCGCAGACGCGCTGGAACCGAAGCGGATGAAGCACAAGAAGTTTGTGCGGTAGTCCAGAATGTGGAAAAGTGGAGTGACCGCGTTGGTATTCAGCCAATTACCTTCTGTCGGTCACTCCTATTGCTATCAAGGCACGGGATTTGACTTTGCCAGTGCAGTTAATAAGTCGTTAGATTATCTGCTATGCCTACATAACGAACAGGCCAACAGCCTGAACGAGCAGGCGAGGATCATCAACGGCAATTCAGATTTGATATCGCAAAATGCCCGCATCTTTAATGATGCCATGGATCGACAATCCAACATCAAGCGCGCTTTGGACAGTCTTACATTTCTTGTCACCGAGATGGATCGGGACCAATCACGTTTGCGAAATACGCTAGAAGACCTTGAAGCTCGCATATCGGAACTGGAATACGGGCGATAAAGTGGGCGGCTCATTTGCCAAACCACCAGGGTCAGCCCGACCCATCAGTCGGGCAAGGTCGGCGCGCGATGACATCTGTAACAAAAGGGCCGCCATCAGCACCGCCCCTTCACGTTTGCGTAGCTGGCATGTCAGGTTCGCGCTCAACGCGCTAGGCTGATCGGGCAACCAAAAACAAGGACACACCATGCGGCTCGTCATTGCCATCGCGATCGGGTTCGCGGCTGCCGCTGCGGCCTATGCCCTGAAACTGCCGCTGCGATTCGGGGCACATCCGTTCTGGGCCGACCAAGCGCTGCTTTGGGGTGCCGCAATCGGCGCGATTCTGGCCCTGATCACATCCCGGACACACTACAGCCTGCGCGTGTTAAGCTTTACCACCCTGACCGCTGGCGCCTACGCCGTGGCCCACATCGGCAAAATGCGCTTTGCGGCATCCTACGCCGAAAACGCGTTTGCTGGGCAAATGTGGTTCTTTGGCTGGCATGCCGTGTGCATCTTTGCGATGGCAACGATTGTGACAACCGCCTACCGCCCGCGCAGGGGGGCCTGATGTCACCCCGCTGCCGGGTTTCCAAGCGGTAGATATTCCGCCGACGCGCAGGTAACCTTAAATATACACTTGATTTTTCCTGCGTTAGCGGCCACATGGGGGATGCAGACGTTATCCTTCTCGACCCACTGTTTTCCTTCAAGGCTACAGTCTATCGATATTGCACTGACTAAGCCAAGCTGTCGCAGTTCCGCGGACAGCATTGATACTAAAGGAAAAACACGATGGCTACTGGCACCGTGAAATGGTTTAACTCTACTAAAGGCTTCGGCTTTATCGCTCCCGATGGTGGTTCCAAGGACGTTTTCGTTCACATCTCCGCTGTTGAGCGTTCCGGCCTGACTGGCCTGAAAGACGACCAGAAGGTCACTTTCGACATCGAATCCGGCCGTGACGGTCGCGAATCTGCGATCAACCTCGCACTCGCGTAAATCGCGCTTGAAAAGAACGGGTTGCGCAGCATGATGCGCACCCACCTCCCCGGCGGTTGTCTGCCGAGATAACGACCCCCCTGAAAATTTATTGATTTTGTGACGACTCGTGGCATCCTGCCAGAGCGACGTTAACCTATCGACCACTGTATGCTTATCGGCCCAGTCTATCGATCCGAGTTTGACCGAGCCGGACCGCTGCAATTACGCGAGCGGAAAAAAATATAAGGAAGACAAGGACATGGCTTCAGGCACTGTCAAATGGTTTAATACCACAAAAGGTTTTGGTTTTATTGCCCCCGATGGCGGTTCAAAGGATGTGTTTGTGCATATCTCTGCCGTCGAACGCTCCGGGCTGACCGGCCTCAAGGATGATCAAAGGGTCAATTTTGACATCGAAGCAGGGCGTGATGGGCGTGAAAGCGCGATCAACCTGACTTTAGCTAATTAATCAGCACCTTAAATTACGAAAAGGGCGTCACCTGCTGACGCCCTTTTTTGCAGTGACGCCGCCGCATCACGCCTGTCGTCTTGCGCGCCTCAATCCAGACCGACAGCTTGCGCCAGGCCGTCCTGGGCGTCCGTGACCAGTTGTAAAACACGTGGCCCGATAGCCGCAACGATCACCGCGACCCCCTGCGCGTTGGGGTGGATACCATCGGCCTGCATATAGTCTGCGATGCCGGCCTGCGTTCCTGCCGCCATGCGCACCCCGTCAAAGAAATCAGCATAGACCGACACCCCATACTTTGCAGCAAGATCGCCATACATCTGATCGAATTCTGATTTATAATCAGGGCCATAGTTCGATCCCGATTTCAGCCCCACCAGCAGCACATCAACCCCGGCGGCTTCCCCCTCGGCCAATATACCGTCCAGATTTGCACGGCTCACCGCAGGGTCCAGCCCGCGCAAATAGTCGTTTCCGCCCAGCGCCACGATCATCGCGTCAACCTCGGGCGTCAGGGTCCAGGTGACCCGGCTTAGCCCGCCCGCCGTCGTGTCACCGGACACGCCCGCATTGATCAGCGTCACATCAGCGCCCTGCGCATCCAGCCAGGACTGCAGCTGCGGCACAAACCCGTCGCCCTGTCGCAGCCCGTACCCGGCAGTCAGACTGTCGCCCAGCGCCGCAATTGTCACAGTTTCAGCATGCGCGGCACCGGTTGTTAGCAAAACCGCGACAGTTAGGTTGCGAAGCCCGTAAACTGCCCCATATCCAACGGATAGTCCCCGATCAAAGGCCGCCCGCATGACCGACCCCGTACTGACCATTACCAACGCCAACCTATCGCTCGACGGCAACGCCGGGCGGGTGGATATCTTGCATGATGTCTCGCTGACAGTGGCGGCAGGCGAAACGTTGGGCCTTGTCGGGCCTAGTGGGTCGGGCAAATCATCGCTCCTTATGTTGATGGGCGGCTTGGAACAGGCATCGTCAGGCACGATCATGGCCCTGGGCCACGATTTGACTGCGATGAACGAAGACCAGCTCGCACGCTTCCGCAGGGATAATATGGGGGTGGTGTTCCAATCTTTCCACCTGATCCCGACAATGACCGCATTGGAAAACGTCGCGACCCCGCTGGAACTGGCCGGCGCGCCCGATGCGTTCGCGCGGGCAGAGGCGGAATTGCACGCCGTGGGCCTTGCCGACCGCATGAACCACTACCCCAATCAGATGTCGGGCGGCGAACAACAACGGGTGGCGCTGGCGCGGGCATCGGCACCGCGCCCACGCATCCTGCTGGCGGACGAACCCACCGGCAACTTGGACGAAACCAATGGTCAGGCCATCATCGCGTTGCTGTTTGACCTGCGCGACCGGCATGGCGCAACCCTGATCATGGTCACCCACGCCAACGAACTGGCCGCGCGATGCGACCGGATCATCCGCCTGCGCGACGGCCGCGTCGATGACGCGATGGCAAAGGCCGCAGAATGACGCTTCGCATCGCGTCACGCCTTGCCGCCCGTGAACTGCGCGGCGGTCTGCGCGGGTTTCGCGTGTTCCTCGCATGCCTTGCCCTTGGGGTCGCAGCGATTGCCGCCGTCGGGACCGTGCGCGCCGGGATCGAGGCCGGATTGACACGCGACGGTGCCGCCCTTTTGGGTGGCGACGCCGAGGTTGGATTTACCTACCGCTTTGCGCGGGACGAAGAATTGGCGTGGCTGCAAACCATCGCCGAAACAGTCTCGGAAACCGTTGATTTCCGGTCGATGATCGTGGTGGATCGCGCCGGTGGCGCCGAACGCGGCCTGACCCAGATCCGCGCAGTCGACAACGCCTATCCGCTTGTCGGCGCTGTTGAACTTAACCCCGATATGCCCCTGCCAGACGCGCTGGCCGATCATGGTGCCGTGATGGAACGTGTGCTGGCCGACCGATTGGGCCTTGCCCCCGGCGACAGATTTCGCCTTGGGACGCAGGATTTCACCCTGCGCGCGATCCTTGACCGCTATCCTGACAATGCCGCCGGCGGCTTTGGCCTTGGCCCCCGCACGATCGTGTTGACCGATGACCTTGCAAATGCGGGCCTGCTTGCCGAAGGGACGCTGTTTTCAACGGAATACCGGCTTGACCTGCCGCCCGGTGCCGATCTGCAAACGCTGGAAGACGCGGCCGAGGCGCAGTTCCGTGAAACCGGTCTGCGCTGGCGCGACAGTCGCAGGGGCGCTGGTGGTGCCGCGCGGTTCGTCGACCGCATCGGTGCGTTTTTGATCCTTGTGGGCCTGTCCGGCCTAGCGGTCGGCGGTGTCGGTGTATCGGCAGCCGTGCGGTCGTATCTGGCAGGCAAGACCGGCGTTATTGCGACGCTGAAAACCCTTGGCGCGACCCGTAAAATCATCTTCCAGACCTACTTTATCCAGATCGGCGTCCTGACCCTGCTGGGTGTCGCCCTTGGCCTGATCATCGGGGCCGGCATACCCGTGCTGTTCGCCCCCCTGATCGAGGCGCAGCTGCCGATCCCGGCGGTCTTTGCCATCTACCCCGGCCCCTTGATCGAGGCGGCAATTTACGGGCTGCTGGCCGCGCTTATCTTCACCCTCTGGCCGCTGGCCAAAACCGAAGACATCCGCGCAGCGACCCTGTTCCGCGATGCGTTCGCTGCGTCGAAAACCCTGCCCGCGTGGAAATACCTGATCACCATGGCGGTGCTGATTGCCGTGTTGGTCGGCGCTGCGATCTGGTTCTCCGGGACCGCCTTCCTGACGCTGTGGACCGCAGGCGGCATTGCCGGGTCGCTGGTCATTCTTGTCGTCGCCGCCACGATCATCCGCTGGATCGCCCGCCGGTTCAGGATCATCGCGCGGGGGCGTCCGGCGCTGCGGCTCGCACTGGGGTCGATCGGCGCGCGCGGCGGTGAATCCACTTCGGTCGTGCTATCGCTCGGGCTTGGCCTGACGGTGCTGGCCGCCGTTGGCCAGATTGATGGCAACCTGCGGCAATCCTTTGCCAATGACCTGCCCGACGTCGCGCCCAGCTATTTCTTTGTCGATATCCAGCCCGACCAGATCGACGGGTTCCGCGACAGGCTGGCCAGCGACAGCGCCGTCAGCCGGGTCGACAGCGCGCCCATGCTGCGCGGGATCATCACCCGGATCAACGACCAACCGGCCGAAGAATTTGCCGACGGCCACTGGGTCGTGCGCGGCGACAGGGGCCTGACCTATGCCGACGCCATACCCAAAGGCACCGAAGTCACCCAAGGCACGTGGTGGCCCGAAGGCTATGACGGCCCGCCCCAAGTCAGCTTTGCCGCAGAAGAGGGCGCCGAAATCGGCTTGGCGCTGGGCGACACGATCACCATCAACATTCTGGGACGCGACATCACCGCGACCATCACCAGCTTTCGCACCGTCAGCTGGGACGAGGCCGGCATCGGCTTTGTGCTGGCCATGAACGAGGCGGCCCTTGCAGGCGCACCCCATAGCTGGATTTCCACCGTCTACGCCGAACCTCAGGCCGAGGCGGCGATCCTGCGCGATCTGGCCACCGCATACCCCAACATCACCGCAATCCGCATCCGCGACGCGATTGATCAGGTCGTTGAACTCGTCACCGGCATCGCCGCAGCCACACGTTACGGCGCGTTGATCACGCTGATCACCGGGTTTCTGGTGCTGATCGGCGCGGCGGCAGCAGGCGAACGGGCCCGCACATTCGAATCGGCGGTGCTCAAAACGCTTGGCGCATCGCGCGCGCGCATCATGACCAGCTTTGCCCTGCGCGCCGCCCTTCTGGGCCTTGCCGCTGGCGTCGTGGCACTGGGCGCGGGCATTCTGGGTGGTTGGGCGGTATCGACCTTTATCATGGAAAGCGACTTTACCGTGATCTGGTCAAACGCCCTGCTGATCATCGGGGGCGGCGTGATGGCATCGTTGCTGGCGGGTCTCGCCTTTGCATGGCGTCCGCTGGCGGCCAAACCAGCACGGGTCCTGCGGGCACGCGAATGACCGATCCCGCGTTCTTTGGCTATGGCAGTCTGGTCAACCTCGCCACCCATACCTACGCCGACCTGCGGCCCGCGCGGTTGCAGGGCTGGCGGCGGGTCTGGCGCCAGACGCACCTGCGCCAGATCGCATTCTTGTCGGTGGAACCCGACACAAACACCGCAATTGACGGGATCATCGCCCGTGTGCCCGGCGCCGATTGGGCCGCCCTCGACACCCGAGAGGCCGCATATGACAGGCACGATGTCAGCGCCACCGTTCTGCACGAAGGCCCGCCCGCGACCACGGCCATCTATCAGGTCAGCCCCCACCATATCGCACCGCCCGGTGCCAACCATCCGATCCTGCTCAGCTATCTTGATGTCGTCGTGCATGGCTATCTGGCGGTCTACGGGGTGCCCGGCGTGGCAGATTTCTTTGCCACGACAGCCGGCTGGGACACGCCCATCCTGAATGATCGCGCGGCACCGCAATACCCGCGCCATCAGCCGATGACCCCGGATCAAACCGACCTCGTGGACCGGTATCTGGCGACCTGTCAGGTTGGCGCGGCGGGTTAGCCCAATGTGGGCTTTGTTTGCAGCAGCGGCATCAGGTCCGCCATTTCGGGCCCACGTTCGCGGCCAGTGACGGCCTTGCGCAGCGGCATGAACAATGCCTTCCCCTTGCGGCCTGTTTCCTCTTTTACGACTGCGGTCCAATGCGCCCAGGTCTCGTGGGTGTAGGGCGGACTATCGAGCAAGAAGAAAGCCTTTTCGATGAACGCCGTGTCCTCATCATCGACCAGCGGCGCGGCGCCATCGCGGAACATCGCCCACCATGGCGCGACATCATCCAGCTTGCTGATGTTGTCGCGCACGACGGCCCAGAACGCAGGTGCCAGATGATCGGGCACGCCCGCCTCTTTCAGCGTATCGGCGACATCCGTGTGGTCCAGCGTCGCCAGATAGCGCGCGGTCAGCGGCACCAGATCAGCGGCATCAAATTTCGTCGGGGCTGAGCCGAATTTCGACAAATCGAACGCGGCGACAACCTCTGTTATGTCATTGCGCAGTTCGACCGGGTCAGACGAGCCAAGCCGCGCCATCAGCGACAACACCGCCTGCGGTGCGATCCCCTGTTTGCGCAGATCACGCAGGGCCAACGTCCCCAGCCGTTTCGACAGCGCCTCGCCCTGCGGACCGGTCAGCAGCGAATGATGCGCAAAATTAGGCACTGTCCCGCCAAGGGCCTGAATGATCTGGATTTGCGTCGCCGTATTGGTCACATGGTCCGACCCGCGCACAATATCGGTGATACCCATTTCCACGTCATCGACAACCGATGCCAGCGTATACAGGATTTGCCCGTCATTCTTGAAAAGAACCGGATCGCTGACGGACGCGGCATCAATCGAAATATCACCGATAATACCGTCTTCCCATTCGATCCGCTGCTGGTCCAGCTTGAACCGCCAATGCGACCCGCGTTCCGCGCGCAGCACATCCTTTTCCGCCTCGGACAGCACAAGTGCCGCGCGATCATATACCGGCGGCTTGCCCATATTCAGCTGCTTTTTGCGCTTCAGGTCCAGCTCGGTCGGGGTTTCAAAGCATTCGTAAAGCCGGCCCATGTCGATCAGCTGTTGCTTGGCCTCCAGATAGCGGTCCATGCGCAGCGACTGCCGCTCCATCCGGTCCCACTTGATACCCAGCCATGTCAGGTCCTGCTTAAGGCCCTCGACATATTCATCTTTCGACCGGATCGGGTCGGTGTCGTCGATCCGCAGGATGAATTCGCCACCGTTCTGACGCGCAATTGCATAGTTGAACAAGGCGGCGCGCAGGTTGCCGATGTGTATCCAACCGGTGGGCGAAGGGGCGAATCTGGTGGTGGTCATAAAGTCATCTCCTGTTGGCCAACGCCCTTCTCATAATGGCTGCGGTTTGTCCACCTTCGGTGCCCCTGCGGTGCGTTTATCGGCCAGTCCCGGCACCGGCAAACGCCAGACCAATGCGGCGATCAGCAGGAACGAACAGGTCGAAAATAAAATCGCCAGCGACAGCGCATGCGAATACACCGCCACCGGGTCGGTCGCACCGGGCAATTGCGCCTTGAGCGTGGAAAAGAAAACCTCGCCCATCACCGCCAGCCCCAGCGCGCCACCCACCTGTTGAAAGGCCTGCAGCGCCCCCGACGCTGATCCCGTATCGCGCCCCTCGACATTGGCCAGCACCGTCTGGAACAGCGGCGATATCCCCGTGCCCAGCCCGATCCCCGCGACAATCAACGGCAGGATCAGCGCGCTGCGCGACAGCACATCACCCGCGCCGGGAACCGCGAACTGCAGGCCGATCATGCCAGCAGCCAGACACAAGGCCCCCACCGCAATCCGCCCCCGCGGCCAGCGCACACCCATCTTGCCCGATGCCACCGACGCCAGCAGCACACCGATCGAAAAAGGCAACGTCGTCAGCCCCGATTGCAGCGGTGTCATTCCGTTGCCGACCTGCAAAAGGATCGCCAGCGTCAGGAAAAAGCCCGGAATCCCCGCAAAAACCAACATCACCAGCCCCGTGCCCATCATAAAGCTGCGATTGGCAAACAGGCTTGCCGGGATCAGTTGCGGCGCATTCCGGCGCGCTTGGGCGCGTTCCCACATCACAAAAACCACCGCCATCGGCGCAGCCGCCAGCATCATCAGCCAGCACCACCACGGCCAGCCGACCTGCCGCCCTTCGATCATCGGGAACAGCACCAGCAGCAATGCGGCCCCCGCGATCAGCACGCCAACAAAATCAAGCCGCAGATCCGCGTTGCCCGGCAATTTGGGCACATAGCGCAGAGTGGCCGCGACAGCGATGACCCCGACGGGGATATTGACCAGAAAAATGGGGCGCCACCCCAGCCCCCAAAAATCGCCGGCAATCAGCAACCCGCCCAAGACCGGCCCCGTCACCGCAGCAAGCCCTGCCGAAAGACCAAACAGCGCAAACGCCAATCCACGTTCTTTGGGCGCAAAAAGCGCGGGCACAATAGCCAAGGTCTGCGGGATCATCATCGCCCCGCCGATCCCCTGCACGACACGCGCGCCGACCAGTTCAAGGATACCGGGCGCCGCACCACACAGGGTCGATCCCACCGTAAACACGCACACGCCCGCCAGAAACATGCGCCTGCGGCCCAAAACATCACCCAACCGCCCCATCGGCAACAAAAACAGCGCAAAGGTCAGAATATAGACCGCAACAACCCATTCAATCTGGCTATCGGTGGCGTCAAACGCCTCTTGCATGCTGGGCAGGGCCACATTGACGATGGTGACATCAATCAGGTTGATGAAATTCGCCATCAGCAGGGCGGCCATCGCAAGCCAGCGACCAGCGTGCGGGGTATCAGGGTGTGTCATTGAGATTTGTCCGGTTTGCTGCGGCCTGGCGCATCGTCAGCCGCCTTTGTCCGTGACTTAGCGGGTGATGCGGCCAAGTCACGGACAAACGGCATTTCGCGGCAGCCCGTTACCGAAAGGCCGGCCCATGCGCCCATACCGTCAGCGACAATCGCGCACCGCGCGTGACGGGCGTGACCCGGTGCAGAACATAGCTTGGAAAAATCGTGACCGTACCCCGCGCGCTTGCCGCACGATGCACCTGCGCCGAGGGCATGATCTCAAGCTGGCCACCGTCGTAATCGGCAGGATCGGACATTTGCGCCACCATCGTCAGCTTGCGTTGACGGGCAAAGGGGCCGTCGCCAATATCGGCATGCCAGTCAAAATGCCCCTCCCGGGCGGCATCATAGCGCGCAATCTGCGGGCTTTCGTGAAACGCGCTCAGGTCGAAACCGAATTGCCGGTTGGCACCGCGCACCAGATCGATGATCCGGTCCATTACCCACTCTGCGCCCGGAATATCGTCGGTCCAGACCAGATCGGCACGGCGCAGGTTATGGTCGCGCGCGCGGCCGACCAGCCCCGCATCCTGCGCTGGCGCCGCCGCCGCCAAGCCGCTCAGGCGGTCGCAATCCACGGCGGAAAATCCTTCGGGTGTCGTATGCAGGCTGATCATCAAGATAACTCCGGTCGGGGGCGGTCCTACAGATAAAAAGACCCGGAGCAAAGCGCCGGGCCTTTCATGTTCATCTCGCGGCTTAACGCAGGACGCGCACAATCGTGCCTGTCTCTGCGTCCACCAGCACCGTCAGATCGTTCACGTTCAGATACCGAAACTCCGGCTGCGCGGGCACATCGTACATCGCGACCTCGGCGGGAACACCGGCCCCGACGACAACTTCGCCGTTCAGATAGATGGTTTCGACCGGGTTGCTTGTCACGAAAACAAGGGTTTCCTCGGAAGGTTCAACCGCCGACACCGCAGCGACTGTCCCAAGGATACCACCGACCACGATCCCGCCGACCGGTCCACCGACTGCAAACGCGACAAGCGAACCCATGGTCGCACCGGCAGCCGCCGCTTTGTTCTGCTCGGCTTGGGTCGCGTCCTCATCCGGGACTGTGACAGTGGTCAAAGACAGCGTGCTTGGGCGATTGATCAGCGCGACAGGCTTTGTGTCTTCTTCCACATAAAGATACGTGGCCGACGCCCACGCAGTCTGGCCATCGAAACTGATCTGGCACCAACTCACGTCCTCAAGACAGCCTTCGATGATCACGGGCTGGTTCAGTTCCAGCACACCAACGGACGGGGCGAACTCACTGGGCGTGATGCGGGCCGAGATTTCCGCACCGGCGCGCGCTTCTGCGGATTGCGCAAATGATGGCGCGGCAACAGTCATCGCAATCGCCGAAGCGACGCCAAGGGTAAGAATTTTCATTGGATATTCCTTTCGATCCGCAAGGGCGCTGGCCTGATGTTCAGGGGCGGCCTATGCAGACGGACTACACCTGTGCATGGGTCGGACCGATTATAAGGCCGCCCTGCCCACCCGGTCATGTCCTCGGCTGTATTCCGCTGCAACTGATCCCGACGGCAGGACCCTAGCCGTTATCGCGCCAGCGGTTCACAATCGGATAGCGCCGGTCAAGCCAGAACGCCCGGTGCGACAAACGCGGCCCCGGCGCAGACTGGAACCGTTTGTATTCACTGATATAAATCAGATGCTCGACCCGCTTGACCGTCGCATGGTCATAGCCCGCCGTGACGCAATCCGCGACCGATGCATCGCGATCGACCAGCATCTCAAGTATGCCGTCCAACACGTCATAGGGTGGCAGGCTGTCGTCATCGCGCTGATCCGGGCGCAGCTCTGCCGACGGTGGTTTGTCGATGATCGCCGCCGGGATCACCTCACCGGCAGGCCCTTGCATCCACGCCCGGTGGTTTTCATTGCGCCACCGCGCCGTTGCAAAAACCCGCGTCTTATACATGTCTTTGATCGGGTTATACCCGCCCGCCATATCGCCATAGATCGTGGCATAGCCCACCGCCACCTCGGATTTATTGCCGGTCGTCAGCAGCATCTCACCAAACTTGTTGGACTGCGCCATCAACAGCAGCCCCCGCAGCCGGGACTGAATATTTTCTTCGGTCAGATCGGCAGGCAAATCACCAAACAGCGGCGCAAGCGCTTCGGTCACGGCGGCGCGCGGGCCTGCGATGCTGATGCTGTCATAGGTGCAGCCCAGCGCGTTGGCCGCAGCGGCGGCATCATCCAGAGACCCCTGACTGGTGTATTCCGACGGCAGCATCACGCAGCGCACGTTGCCCGCGCCCAGAGCATCGACCGCGATCGCTGCGACAATCGCGCTGTCGATCCCGCCCGACAGGCCCAGCAGGACCTTCCTGAACCCGGTCTTGCGCATATAATCGCGCAAACCTTCGACCATGACACGGTAATCTTGCGCGATGTCATCGGGCAATGTGGCCTTGTCGCCCGGCACGGCCTCCCAGCCCTGATCGGTCTGCCGGAAATCGACATGCGCGATGGCGGTATCAAAAACCGGCAACTGCAACGCCAACCGCCCGCCCCGGTTCAATACGAACGACCCGCCGTCGAATACCTGATCATCCTGCCCGCCAACCATATTCAAATACACCAGCGGCACATCGTTTTCGACGACACGCGCGACCATATTATTCATGCGGATCGGGAATTTCCCCCGGAAATAGGGCGACCCATTCGGCACCACCAAAATCTCGGCACCGGTTTCAACCATCGCCTCGCACACATCGGGATACCACGCATCCTCGCAGATCGGGCTGCCGATGCGGGGACCGTCGCCAATCACATAGGGCCCGGCGATATCGGCGCTCTTGAATAGGCGCACCTCGTCAAAGACGTTGAAATTTGGCAGAAAATGCTTGCGCATCGTGGCGGTTACCTTGCCGCCTTTCAAAACGAAATACGCGTTATACAGCCGGTCTTCTTCGGGCAGCGGGCCACCGATCGCCATGGCAGGCCCGTCAGCGCACGCCACGGCAAGCGCGTGCAGCTGGCGCATGGCATCCGCAACAAATCCCGGCTTGCGGACCAGATCCTGCGTTTGATAGCCCGTGATGAACATCTCGGGCAGGGCCACCATATCCGCGCCCGCATCGCGTGCCTGTTGCCACGCATCGCGCGCCTGTGCTGCGTTACCGGTGATGTCGCCCACGGTGGGATTCAGCTGCGCCATCGTCAGACGAAATGTTTTTGTCATAGTTTTGTCCCAATGCCTTGCCAAGGATGTAGCAGACTGACGCGCAGTGGAAAGTCGATTGGTCGAGATTGCAATTGTAGATGGCAGGCCCGCTTAGGCGTTGTCAGACTGCAGACCCTCAATTAGGCTATCATTGCCAAGATTTGATCGGAGAGATGGATGAGTATGTTTGGATTACCCAAAGGCGTGGCCGCGGCCCTTCTGGCATTGGGGCTGGCTGGCGGAGCATATGCGCAGACAGTCCAGACAAAACAATACGATGATGGCGGTGTCTACGAAGGGACCTTTATCAACGGAAAGCAAGACGGAACCGGGACTTACACCCTGCCCAACGGCTACCAGTACACCGGCGAATGGTCCGACGGTGAAATCCGCGGCCAAGGCACCGCGCGCTTTCCCAACGGCTCGATCTACGAAGGCAGCTTTGCGGCAGGCAAACCCGAAGGTCAGGGACGAATCACATTCGCGGATGGCGGCACCTTTGAAGGTGACTGGGTAGATGGCAACATCACAGGGTCCGGGATCGCCGAATACGCCAACGGCGTCGTCTATCAGGGCGAATTCCGCAACGCCATGCACCACGGCACCGGCGTCATGACCAGCCCCGATGGCTACGTCTACGACGGCCCGTGGATCAACGGCGTCAAGGAAGGCAAAGGGCGCATCACCTATTCCGACGGCGCCATCTACGAAGGCATGCTCAAGGCTGGCGAACGCGATGGCATCGGCACGATGACCATGGCCGACGGCCTGATTTACACCGGCGACTGGGTCGATGGGCAAATTCAGGGCTTGGGCAAACTTAACCAAACCAACGGCGATGTCTACGAGGGCAATCTGGTTGCCGGTCGGCGCGAAGGTATGGGCAAAGTCACCTATGCCAACGGCGACACCTACACTGGCACATTTGCCGATGATCGCCGTGACGGCACCGGCACCTTCCGCGGCACCGATGGGTATGTCTATGCCGGCGATTGGGTCAACGGCCAAATCGAAGGCACAGGCGAAGTCACCTATCCCGACGGCTCGGTCTATCTGGGTACATTCGCGGCCAATCTGGCCGATGGTCAGGGCAAGATCACCTATCCTGACGGCTCCAGCTACGAAGGCGATTGGGACAATGGCGTGATCAACGGCACCGGTCTGGCCAACTATAACAATGGGCTGACCTACGAGGGCGAATTCCTCAACGCCAAAAATCACGGTCAGGGCAAAATGACCTATGCCGACGGTTACGTCTACGAAGGGGAATGGGCCGAAGGTCAGCGCAACGGCAATGGCCGGGCAGTTTATGCCGATGGCACCCTGTATATTGGCGAATTTCTGAACGGCCAGCGCCATGGCAAGGGCGCAATCACCCTGCCCGATGGGTTTGTCTACGTCGGTGACTGGGCTGACGGTGAAATCAACGGCGCAGGTATCGCCACCTACGCCAACGGTGACATCTACGAAGGGTCGTTCGTGCGTGGCCGCCGCGAAGGCGAAGGCACGATGCGCTATGCGACCGGACAAGAAAGCGCGGGCATGTGGTCCGACGGCGCACTGGTGTCGGAAACCAACGACGCCAATTAGCCCCGTCCATATCCAACGACAAAATGCGGCCCCGCCATCTGGCTGGGGCCGTGCCGTTCTGCAGGACGTAGACCTCTGAAACCTGTCAGCTGAAAAGCTGGCGGGTTTTTGTTTTCACACCCAAATTTCGACGAAATCTTAGTTTTCAGTGCGTAAGCTTACCGGAAGCTCGAACTTCCCGTGAGTGGCATCATTTTGTGCCATTGAAAATTTCGTGTCTGGCCGCTTTGGCCAGAATTATAAGTGAGCAAGCTCTTGCCGAAACTAAGTGGACTTAGCATTGGATCATATCAACGACTTCTTCGATGATAGGAACCGAGCATGGTGCGTCCATTGTGGCAGGGGGTTGGCAGGCTTAACGACGAACCGGGATCATGTTCCCACCAAGGGGTTTTTGAAGAAGCCATGGCCACCTGAACTTCCAGTTATTACCATTTGCGTGGAATGCAACACAGGCTTCTCCTTAGACGAACAATACGTGGTCTCATTCCTGAGCAGCGTGATCTCGGGAACAACAGAACCCGGGAAGCAAATCAATGCCAGCGCGGCGAGAGCCATGAAGAAGAGTCCGGCGCTGAGGGAGACAATTAAGCAGTCTAAGCAAGAGTATCGTCCTATGGTAAGCGACGGCCGCGCCCCATTAATTTTCGCCTTGTTGTCGGTGGTGCGGTCAATTTCTTGTGGATTTGAACGTTTACGTGGTCACAGGGGAGTCCCGGACGTGCTCATTGTGATGCCGTTTTGCG